>Ga0315552_1000080_pt1 | contig 60276 bp, 63 predicted proteins | sample SalMarSW160170MG_2_FD_203102 | JGI IMG/M metagenome (GOLD analysis project Ga0315552, IMG submission 203102) | Salt marsh sediment microbial communities from the Plum Island Ecosystem LTER, Massachusetts, United States - Salt Marsh Sediment SW1601-70 ...
AGTAATCTATAATATTAATAATAAATCAAAGTTCAACTAGTCTATCTTTTAGATGCTCGATTATTTCTGGATCAAATATCCATATAGCATGTCTATTATTGAATGTTATTTTGTTTGATTCAACAAGATAATCAAATGCTATTTTAAATGTCTGATACATCATTTTCCTTGGCAGCCTCTTCCATATCTCTGTTCTTGTATATTCACCACTGTGTCTTTTAACAAAATTTTCAATCATTTTTATAGTTGTAAGGCTCGGCTGGTGTATTTTTTTTATCATGTTTATCATATAAGTTTATATGATTTTAAAGCTTTGCATTATAAAAAATTAAAAAATCTTATAGTGAATCCATATTCACGATACGAAAAGCTTATAAACCTTCGTGTAAATAATAATCCATGCATAATACAAGCGTAATAGATGGGCTTTATGAAAGGATGGAGAAAATACGTGAAGAAGTCCCTAAAGGGAAGAATGCAGGCTCAAGAGAGTTAAAACTCTTTGACAAGGGTGTAGAAAAAATAAAGTTAAACCACAGGGCAGGGAAGCATGTCAGGGAAAGAGAACATATAAAACCATACAGATACTATGAAAAAATTTTGGGCAAAAGGCCTGTAGCGCTCTGGAGATTAGGTGTTCACCCAAAGTGGCGAATGATATATTTCACGGCATCAAAATCCAAATGCCCTGAAGAGGCAAAAAACAAACCCACACATTGTGTGATTATAGACTTTCTGACACACAACGAATATAATAAAATATTTGGATATTAGAGGATGATTTTATGGACAATAATGTGAAAAAAAAGGTTGACATAACACCCCATGTCAGTTTACTTCCCAAACTTGGGTTTTCTGGTTACAAAGTAGTTGAGGCAATATCGGAATTTATTGATAACTCTATAGATGCTAAGTTGCATAATAAAAAAGTTTTTATACAGATTCTTATCGAGGAAGATAAAATAATTGTAATAGATGATGCATCTGGTATGAACGATAAGGAATTAGTAAATGCTCTAAAGCTCGCCTATAATGAGAATAATAGAAAACGACTTGGTCAATTTGGTTTGGGTCTGAAAACGGCAGCAACATCACTTGGAAAAAAGTTCACAATAAAAACAAGCAAATCTGGTGACGATAATTGGTATATTATTGAATATGATGAGGATGAATGGTTAGCTTCTGACAAGTGGGAGTCTGAGATGAGATATGAAAAGAAAAAAGACCCCGAAGAACACGGAACAATCATATTTATCGAAAAGCCACACTATAAATTTTATTATAATCTTATCACCAATATCAAGAAACAATTATCTTTGAGGTTTGCATCATTTATTGAAGCAGACGAGATCGAAATTAAGCTAAATACCATGTTCATAGAATCACCAGAAGTTGATCTAATAGGTGATGAAAAAAACAAAATCGAAATAAATTTAGATGAAAATAGAAAGATAACAGGTTGGTACGGATATTTGAAGAAAAGGAGAGGGCAAGACTATGGCTTCAATTTATATAGAAATGGAAGGCTTATATTTGCTTCTCGAAAGATAGGTTTTGAACCTCATCCAGAAGCTGCTTTGATTTTCGGTGAGTTGAATCTTGATTTTGTTCCAGTGACCCATAACAAAAGAGAATTTATTGAGAACTCTTCAGAGTTCAAGGAAGCAGAGAATGCTATAACAAAATTTATTAGAGAAAATAGGGTAATAAGTAAATCGAGAGAAATATCTAGAAAAGAATCTATATATAAAATTGAGGACAAAATTAAAAAAAAGCTATCTATTCTTGAGAAAGCATTGAAAAAAGAGCCACTCATAGAAAAAATATCGAACATAAGAACCTCAGAAGATATTAATTCTGAACTGGAGGAAAAATCCAAATTAGAATTAATAAAATTGAGTCAGAAAGCATTCTATCCTGATAAATTAGACGAAGATAATTATTATGAGTTTAAAATAGAAAATGATAAATTCATTGTCCGTTTTGGTCTTGCAGAATTAGGAGAAAGTGAACAGTGGGTTAAATATTATGTCGAAGATAATGAAATAACGATTCTGATAAATGCCGATTTTCCATTATACTATATGGTAAAGAATTATGCTTATTACTCATTGATATTGATAGCAGAAGCCATATCAGAGTTTATTGTTAAAAAATATAATCTACGCAAAGAATTCTTAATCAACATAAGAAATATGATACTCAGAAGAGCAGGTGAAGCTCAAAAAGAGGAAGAAGAAAGACATAGAATGGAGGAAGAAAGAAAAAATCTTCTGTCGAAAATACAAGAAATAGACCAAAAAATTAATCTTTCCACAAAGGACGAATCTTAATCTGATTAACTTCACATAACTTTTAACTCAAATATACCCAACCCCCAGTTAACTATATAAATACATCGGCACACTATATTCACATCATAGGTGAGTGCCTGCCGTCCGAAGGGCGGATTGGGCACGTTGGCTATCTAAACTGGTCAGAGTCGATGCAAAGCCCCTGGTGGCAGCTGGGTTTGTGTTGCAGGGCGGATAGCGGGTAATCGGCAACGAGTACGCGCATTATCGTCTAATTCTCTGAGCAGTTATAAGGCCGTCGCAAAAACGTGCATAGAAGCATGTCGCACCGGAGTACATGCCGTGCCCGCAGGGCGCGGATTTCGCACGTATCATGCTAACCGTTTAAAAAGGGCGTTCGGGACCGAACAGGTCCAGGAACGTTGTTGATGAAGCGCAGATGACTGGTTTAACCGCTCCAATTCGAGGGCCAACCCAGAAAACCAAGAGTACATGCCGTCCCTCGGGACGGATTGTGCGAGTCCGATGAGATAGTGAACACAAACCGATGCGCTCCGGATGATATTCATAGGTGAGCTATCCTGACTATAGGTTGCTCTTCACGAAGTGAAGAGTTGCTGGTCTGAAGGACTGAGACGCTGTATGGTGGATGGCTAGGCTCGGGAACCGATGAGGGAAGTGGCAAGCCGCTTTATGCCCGGGGTAGGCGCAAGCAGCCTTTGAACCCGGGATTTCCTAATGGGACTTCCTGCTTCGGCGCTCCGTGAGGAGCGGGCACGCCGGGAACTGAAACATCTAAGTACCGGCAGGAAAAGAAAGCAATAGCGATTCCCCTAGTAAAGGCGATTGAAAAGGGAACAGGACAAACCGAACCCTCTTGGGAGACCAAGCGGGGATGTGGGGTTTGGACCTGGGCTCATCCTAACTCCCCAACCAGAAGTCGGCTGGAAAGCCGTGCTGTAAAGGGTGATAGCCCCGTACGGGAACGGGAGAAGGATGATACCGGGTATCCAGAGTACCGCTGGTTGGATATCCAGTGGGAATACGGGAGACAATAACTCCTAATCCTAAATATTAACCCGAGACCGAAAGTGCACTAGTACGGTGACGGAACATATACTCGCTAGTTACTGGTTAGTATATCCGTAAAGCTGAAAAGAATCCTTAACAGGAGATGAAAAGATCCTGAAACCATGCAGTTATAGGTGGATGTGGTCTGTTAAATCCCGCCGAAGGAGAATCTGCGAAGATTAAATACGAAAGCGGGAGTTTCGGATTACATCGTCCGTTTTGAAACACGTGGCAAGGAGTTTGCCTTTGTGGCGAGGTTAAAAAAAGTAGCCGCAGCGAAAGCGAAGACCCCGCAGCTTGCAAGGGGGTTGGGTGTGAAAGCGCCCTGAGTCACAGGGGTAAGACCAGAAACCGGTCGATCTAGTCCTGGGTAGGGTGAAGTCCCGGGAAACCGGGATGGAGGCTCGCTACCCGTGTTGAGATTCAAACCTGCAAAGCCTGCCGGGTTAATTGGCTAAGCAGGGAATAAATCGCTGGGGTGACCTGGGACTAGGGGTGAAAAGCCAATCGAGATCGGTGATATTGCCATAGCGGTAGGGTAAACGGATAATGTGTCCTTATTATTCTATCGGAATAACGGAAATGTCCTATCCATAGGTTAATAAGGACACCTAACAAACCCTTTATATGAAGGCAGAGGTTCCTAATCTCTTGCAGGTATTTAGAGGTCAGGGAATCTATATTAGCGGCTGCAGAGAAGTCCTGAAAGAATACAAGAACGAATTGAGGAAGCACTGTAAACGCTCTATAATCCATTACTATTTGAGCGGAAAATCAGCAGTTCCTTTGAACCTGATATTTAGGATTTCGGAAAACAACCCTAAAATTATCGAAGAATGTAGCAACCATATGACTAGGTTTTCTTCAAGAGCTAATAAACCGCATAAGGTTCCTAAAGAGATATCATTTAATCTTGCATATCTCATTGGGTGCCTGAGAGATGGCTACCTTGACCCTTACAGATATTCAATCTCAATAACACAGAAAAAATCAGCAATTGGTTGGATAAAGATATTGAGTAATATATTCTGTGATGAGTTTGAAATTCAACCGAGAATAAGGAAGTTCAGAGATTGCTTTGAGTTGACAGTGAATTCAAAACCGATTACCATCTTCTTCAAAGAGATAATCGGTATGCCATCGAATCAAGAGTATTGGGAAACACCGAATATAATCAAGAACAATAGACACCTCTGGGTACCGTATATATCGGGATTCTTTGACGCAGAGGGTCATTGCACAAAACCCGCAACATTCTTTAAGACTGGAAAAAAGAAGATATGCATGCATCAGAATAACAGAGAATCCCTTGAATTCATAAGAAGTGTCTTTGACGAAATGGGTATTAAAAGCACGATATGTCTTCAGAGAGACAGAAAATGTCATGCTCTTTATATTCAATCTCGTGAAGGGATTGAGAAATTTGAAAGGAATTTTAAGCCTTTATTAAAGGGAAATGAGTTAAGGACTATCCGTTCTATCGCTATGGGAACACCAAAGCTGGTTCCTCTCGAAATGTGTCACAGCTCAGCCTCGCCGGAGACAGGTGAAGGGGTATAGCTACTGATTGGGTAATTGAGGAGGGAAACCTCCGGTTGCGCTGTCAAACTCGGAATCCTTCATCATCTTAGATGGCGGGAGTGAGGATACGGGGTAAGCTCGTTATCCGAGAGGGAAAGAACCCAGACCAGGGTTAAGGTCCCAAAATGCGTGTTAAGTGAGAAAGGGCGTCCGCAACCTCAGACAGTGGGAAGGTTGGCTTAGAAGCAGCAACCCTTCAAAGAGTGCGTAATAGCTCACCCACCGATGGTTGTGGGCCCCGAGAATGGACGGGACTAAACACGCTACCGATACCCTGGATGCAGAAATGCATATAGTAGGGAGGTGTTTCGCGGGAGCAGAAGCCTGTGTGTAAATTTGGGTGGATCCCGTGAAAACAAGAATCTTGCCGATAGTAACAGCGAAGCACGGTGAGAATCCGTGCCACCTTAAAGAAGGTTAGGCATTAGTCTAACTTTTGAGGATGGGCTAGGGTTCCTCAGCAACGATCAACGATAGATGTCTTATATGCTAGCTAGGCATCTCTCGGTCGAGTCGACTGAGGGTTAGGCGATCCTAAGGCATGCCCTAACAGGAACATGTCGAAAGGGAATACGGTTAATATTCCGTACCTGGAAGAATACGTGCGGCGACGCAAGGCGCATTCCTGACGCTTCGGGACAGGCCGACTGCGGATACGTAGCTAAGTGCCGAAGCCTGCGGAGAATCTTAATGATGAGAAGCAGGTGAATGCATGAATGGCCAGCAATGGTTCGGCCGATTTCCGGAGCCCGTGAAAAACTCGACGGCTTACTTTGGTTTAACCAGGCCGTCCTGTGCATACAGGGAACGCGCAAGGATTTCTTCCATTCGTACCGAGATCCGTCAGGATTTAAGGCATTAAATATAGTTCGGCACCTATATTGTGTTTTTTCCTCTCATGAGGTCGGGCTTTGCCCTAAAAACACATATAGGTGCCTCACCAACAATAAACCATGAAAATTAAAAATTCTGAAATAGAAAATTTCATAGAGAATAGAGTTTTTAATTTACATAACAGTGAACTCGATAAAGACTGGAGAACATGGATAAGAGCATATGGCAAAAACCTTCACAAAAATCTCAGGGAATTCCTAAAGAACTACAATTTACAGAAATTTGCAAAGGATTTCAGTATAAGCTATAAAATGATAAAGGACTGGAAATCAGGAAGATCAGGAATTCCACTTTGGTTCTTAATGGAATTGAAAGGGAGATTTAGCAAGGATTTCACAAAGGACATTGAATTCTTAGGAACCTATAGAGCTACTGAAAAATCAAGATACCTGGAATCAATGAAAGATTGATTGAAATCCTAGGAAGGCATTGTGGTGATGGTTCGTGCACTTATTCAAAAGGAACATATAGAATTAGATTACAAGAAAATCTATCACTAATACAGCAACATTCAAAAGACCTTTTAAACACGTTTGGAATCAGACCAGTGATAGTAAGAAAAGACGATAACTTTGTATCAGATGTGAAATCCAAAACCTATTTCAGAATTTTAACCGAGATATTCAACATCCCAACAAGCAACAAGACATATACAGTGAATGAGCCAGAAATAATAAGAAAATCTCCCCTTAATATTAGAAAATATTTTGCAAGGGGATTAATAGATACCGACGGCTCAATATATTATGACAAATCAAGAAGGGGTTGGACGTTAGAATTTCATTCGATAAATGAAAATCTAATATTATCGGTTTTTGAAATACTTTCAAAACTTGGCTTCAACCCAAGAACAAAAATATCAAAATATTCAAAGGTTGAAATCACAGGGAAATTAAACCTAGAAAGATACCTAAAAATTGTTGGTTCTTCGAACTATCGTATTTATTCAAAAATGCCTTGAATCCCGGGAATCTGGTGCCCCACGCTGAAAAGGCGAAGGTGTGTTGGGTGAGATCAGTCTAGGGAATTCGGCAAATTAGCCCCGTAACTTCGGAATAAGGGGTGCCTACTGCTCCAGCTAAGCTGGGACCAGTAGGTCGCAGTGACTAGGAAAGGTTAACCTTTCCTGGCTGTAAACAAGGAGGGCCCGACTGTTTAACAAACAGTTGGACGGCTTATGCTGTATTCAGCGAGCCGTCTCTGGTTATTAAACGTAGGGGAGTGCTAATCCGAAAGGATGTGTATACTTCCTGAGGCCTGCCCAGTGCGAGTGTGTCAAGCCCGGGTTCAACTGGGTGAAGCCCTCGTAAACGGCGGCGGTAACTCTGACCGTCTTAAGGTAGCGTAAATGCTACTGTTAAGCCGCTTTGGGCATAACAGAGCCATCGCTAGATCCCTTGCCGATTAATTGTCGGCCTGCATGAATGGCTTAACGAGCCCCTCACTGTCCCGGACTGATGCCCAGTGAACTTAATGTCCTGTGCATATTCAGGAGTCCTCCAGAGGGACGAGAAGACCCCATGGAACTTTACTGCAGCTTGATGTTGCGGTATGGTGACGAATGTATAGCGTAGGTGGGAGCGTTGCACCCAGGTCGTGAGGTCTGGGGAAGGCACCAATGTAACACCACCCATTTGTTTTCATATCGCTTATCTTTCGGGAGACATCATCTGGCGGGCAGTTTGACTGGGAGTTTAGTAGGAATTATTTGACAACACCCACATCATCCATAAACTTGTCAAAGTGCTTAATTCCAGAAACAAGGACGGCTTTTGGTTTTTGTCTTGCTTGAATTCCTAAAGAAGATATACATGCTATAATCTGCTTCTTTAGGTACGGATGATAGCAAGCTATCTCAATGGTGTAGATTCCATGTTCCTTGTTTATATAGATTCCACCATCTCCAGATACAAATCCACGCAGAAATGCCCTGGTAAATATTGATTCAGAAAAAACAGACTCATGAATTCTGGAAGGTGGATAATCTATATCACCAGATTGTAATGGTCTACATTCAGATAAACAAGAGAATCCATTACAAGCAGGGAAAGATTTACACGGAAGCGTCCTAAAACTCGGGGAGTATCTGAAAAGGATTTCAGCAATCCGCTTTGAAAATACCCTTAAAGAGACAGCGTTTTTGCATGGAATTTCATAAAACTTTTTAACATCAAAACAATTCCTCATCAAATCCTTGAACAGATTTCTGAGTCGAGACGATTTATTTGTGAACTGGATACAATAAGTCTTCTTTGATTTGTCATAATAGACAGAGCCGTCTGAAAGAAGCAATCCAAGAAGGTTTGCAAGGCTTTCATTCATGTTTAAACTGGAATTTGTGCCTTTATCAAGCTATGGATAGGACATTTCCGTTTTCCGTTAGATTCCTACTAAACCAGTAAGCGGTACACCCTTGACAGATTATCAAGGGTGCCCAAAGGTTTCCTCATCAGGGTCAGAAATCCTGAGAAGAGTGTAAGGGTAAAAGGAGGCCTGATAGTATCCCTGACAACCACGGATGCTAACGCGAAAGCGTGGCCTAGCGACCCCCGGTGCCCGATTAATTGCGGGCCCGGTTTGTCAGAAAAGCTACCCTGGGGATAATGGAGTTGTGGCGCTCGAGAGTCCACACTTGTTTTCTCGTTCGCAAAAAAATGAGGAATTGGCTGTTGAGCAGCAGCGCGAGCTGTTGCGATGAGAGAGTCCGAGAAGTGCGAAGCATGTCGATTCATCGGGAATGCAAAGGTCAAATCGACAGCGTTCATTGCTTCTCCGCCGTCGGCTCGACTCTTCCTGGGCGTGCAGCAGCGCCCAAGGGTGGGGGTGTTCACCCATCAAAGAGTCACGTTAGCTGGGAGAGGGTTAGGGAGATCTAATCCTCCAGCAATTAAGTACGGTGCGAGCCAGTACGTTCTATATCTTCTGGAGGTGTTGGTCGCCTGAGGGGAAGGGACCTTTAGTACGAAAGGAACAGGGTCCCGTGGCCTCTGGTGTATCAGTCGTGACAAGTGCCTGACGGCTTATGTTCATTGAAACAAGCCGTCTCCGCAGTCGAAGCGCGCTGAGTAGCTACGCCATAGCTGATAAGCGCTGAATTTCTGGACTTGTCTGTTCAGAACAGCAAGGCATAAAGCTCTAGGAAGCTTTATATTATCCGCTAAATCCTCTGGGAATCCCATGCTCATAATCTTAGCTAGAAGTAGGTTTTGTGTCATGTTTTTTCCTAGAGCTTGCCTAACTAAGCGCGAAGCAGCCCCTGAAAAGAGGCAACCATTGCACAAACTGCTAGGCAACAGTCTCTCAGCCAGGGCTGGGTAACTGCCAGTAGCGGTGCGTGCAGGAGGGTCCTGTAGACGACAGGTTGATAGAATCGGGGTGTAAGCACCAAGGTTCGCCGAGGTGTTCAGCCCACGGTTACTAATCCCCTACTGGTCCTAGTTAAACAAGCTTTTTTCAGGAAAAAGCTTGAGCAAAAAGGAGCTTCGCTCCATTCCATTTCGCTCGCTTCCGTATGAGAAAGGCTTGGAACAAAAGGATAGCTCACCTTTAACCTTTCTTTACAAGAGGCTTCCGCCTTCTTCAAGAAATGCTACCGAAAGAAACATGCAAGATTCTTTTGTTTAATTGCTTAGCACTATCTACATATATCTCTTGCCCTTCCTGGTGTAGGGTCCCAGACCGAGTTTGTACTGGGATATATCCATGTAATGGCCGGAAACCGCTCCGTAATCACCAAGGGACTGCCTGTCCTTGTATTTCTCCTCTACTTTCACATCCTCCTTGAAAATCACCTCAAGCCGCGGTTCTGTCTGGCTCTCCTCTGTTTCTTCAACAGATGCAGGATAGCTGAGGCTCGTGTGGAACTTCCATTTGAGCCGGCCATCAAGGGTAATGGCATACATGTTGCAGTCCCAGGAACCGACATAGAGAATGTCTTTATATACCTTGATGGCAGAATTAACCGGACCATTAGTCGTGAATTTCCAGAGCAGCCTACCATCCCCTTCCCTTAATGCATAAATGTTGTCATCGGCAGAGCCGGTATATACCACTCCTTTGTGTATGCAGGGAGATGCATCAACAACACCCTCTGTTTTAAACTCCCATTTCACCTTTCCCTTTCTGACATCAATTGCATAGAAATTGGAATCCCTTGATCCCATGAATGCAATCCCGTTAGAAATCGGGTTGAATGCGTTTCCCATCGGTTTACTGAAACCCAACTTCCACACAAGATTACCTTTCTCTGCGGAAATGGCATATACATTTCCATCAAAACCCCCGAAGCACACAATACCTTCAAATACAGATAGAGTGGAATTTACATGGCAGTTTGTGCCGAATTTCCAGAGAAGCTTTCCATTGCTTTCATTCAGGCAGTAAACATTGAAATCCCAAGAACCGAAGTATATTCTTCCCTTGTAAACAACAGGGGGACATGAGACAGGCCCGTTAGTCGAAAACTTCCAGAGAATCTTTCCTGCCAATGAAATTGCATAAACGTTCCCGTTTCTTGCCCCCACATAAAGGACATCATTGAACATGTTTGGCCCTATTGCCATCGATGATCCTATTTCGAGTCTCCATACCATTTCCCCATTATTAGCATTGAGGCAGTAGACATTCCCATCATATGAACAGAAGTATATCCTGCCTTTATGGAGACAACCAAGATAAGCAACAGGTTCATTTGTGCCAAATCTCCATGCCATTTTCCCGGCATCTATACCTACGGCATACACATTCTTGTCTTGTGAACCAAATATCACGAGATTTTTATGGAAAAATGGATTAGTGGCAACGCTCCCCCCTACCTTGAGTCCCCACAAATAGTTCTTGAACGATTCTGTATAGAAGGTATAGATAGAAACTATCTCCAGCTCCCTGGAGGTCTTCTTATCAAGCCCGGTCTTTACCTCAACATCCCGGTAATCCATCCCAGGAAGGAAATAGCTTGCCATGCAACCAGCCCCTTGAATAATTCAGTACAATATTTATATGATGTCTGGGCTTCAAGTAATGCTTATTATACCCCAGAATAATAATTTAACATGGCCAAGAAGAAGAGAATCCCGCTCCTGCCCTTCCCGCTTCCCAGGGCCAAGAGGGTATCAAGGCGATTCCTTGGCGTGGGGGAGAGTCTCTCCCACATGTTCCCGGGCCTCGGGTTCAACCTCGAGCAGTCAGGCCTCGACTTCGATGCCAGGGAGTGGATGGCCCTGGCCTTCTTCACAGCTATCTTCTACTTCTCGGTCCTCTCCGGGCCCCTGGCCCTTCTCACCCTTGTGGCCAGGATAGAGCCCGTAAAGGCCCTGGGTATATCCTTCCTGGTCGGATTTGTGATAGGCTTCGTATCCCTCATCTACCTGGCCATGTACCCCAGGCTCATGGTGACAAAGAAGGTCAACCAGATGGAGCGCTTCCTGCCCCATGGCCTCCACCACCTCCTGATAGAGGTCAGGTCAGGGGTTCCCCTCTACAATTCCCTGGTCTCCATAGCCCAGAGCAACTACGGCATGCTCTCCCATGAATTCAGGAGGGCAGTGAATGAAATCAACACAGGCAAGTCAGAGATTGCGGCCTTGGAGATGCTCGCCAGGGAGAACCCCTCACTCTATTTCAGGAGGGTGATATGGCAGCTGGTCAATGCCCTCAAGTCCGGGGCTGACATAGGCCAGACCATAAAGCAGATAGTGGACAGCCTGGGGGAGGAGCAGATGATTGCAATCAAGAAGTACGGGGCCCAGCTCAATCCCCTATCCCTGATGTACATGATATTTTGCGTGATATTTCCCACCCTGGGAATCACCTTCCTCCTCGTCATATCATCCTTTATAGGTATCGGTATCGATATCCAGTATCTGCTTATAGGCATACTGGTCTTCCTCATGATGTTCCAGTTCATGCTTATCGGCCTGATAAAGAGCAGAAGGCCCATGGGTGTCTAGCATGAGGTACGGTTTTGAGTTCGTCTCTGTCCTGGGTGGCCTGGCCATGATAGCCCTGGCAAACCTGGTCGTAATCGAGATTCTGCCCTTTGCGGTGCCCATATTCAACATGGTGGGGGGCCTTCTCATGGTCCTTCCCCCTGTGATGGCCCTGTACACGCGCTACAGGACAAAGAAGGAGCTCGAGGAGCAGTTCGTGTCCTTCCTCATGGACCTCACGGATTCCATTGACTCAGGGATGACCCTTCCCATGGCCCTCGAGCAGTGCTCCAGAAGGGACTACCTCTCCCTGTCAGGGCACATCAATGACCTGGTTGCCCAGGTCAACTGGGGGGTTCCCTTCAGGAAGGCCCTGGAGACCTTTGCCAGGAGGACACGCTCTCATCCTGTAAGGAGGGCAGTGAGCACCATAATAGAGACCTACAAGGTCGGCGGAAAGATATCAGACACCCTCAACTCTGTCAGGAAGTCCATGACAACGATAAACAAGCTCGATGCCGAGCGCAGGGCCTCTGTATATTCCCAGGTGGTTACCTCCTACATTATATTCTTCATATTCATCTTCATCATGGTGGTGATACAGGTCTTTATCCTTCCCACGCTGGCTATCGAGAACATCTCGGATGTCGCTCTCTCTGACGCCACCCCGATGAGCCCTGAGGAGTACTCGCAGATATTCACTATCTTCATTATCATACAGGGGTTCTTTGCCGGACTGGCCACGGGCAAGATGGCAGAGGGCTCCATCCCCGCGGGCCTGAAGCATTCCGTCCTCCTGGTCTTCATAGGCTATGTGATATTCACCCTGGCCACCCAGCTGCCCCAGATAAGGCTTTTCTGAGAGCCTGCCAACATTTATATACCGGCTGACACTAATAATAATTAGCATGTCAGGCAGAAAGATGTTTAAGGGTGTGTCGCCACTGGTCGCTGTTATAACCCTTATAGCGTTCACACTGATTATAGCGGGGTTTCTGGCCAACTGGGCGACGCAGTTCACCCAGAGGCAGACCCAGCAGATACAGTACTGCCTCGGCGCAGAGGCCATAATCCAGGGGGCCACCTATGACAGCGGCGACCTGAATCTCTATGTAAACAACCGGGGCGATGTCGACCTCACCTTTGATATCATCCTCAAGTTCGATGACGGCTCTGTTACCAAGCCCTCGGGGACATACACAGCGGATGCCGGGGAGCTCTCGACATTCTCGATAAGCGGCGTGCCAGGCAACCTCACAGAGGCAAGCATACAGGGCCAGGAGTGCAAGAGCGCCCAGGACTTTGTCGGAAGGTCTTGGATTAATGGCCTGTAGGGCCAGGCAGCTTCTTTTAACTCGGCTGTAAAGGCTTATTTCACGCCTTATTCTTCCGTAAATAGTGGAGAACATGCACCAATATTAAGTATTAATAGTTTAGTTTTAATCTAAACCCATGAATCATCTAAACCCGAATGAAGCTCTTGAACATGTAAAAGGGGTACTGTTGGCATCTTATAAAGCAGTGACTGAGATGGGATTCAATAGCAGAATCGTGGAAGATACTTCTCTTGACCTCAAGACTCTTGGAGATGTGTCTGCACAACGGGCCTTACATAATTATTTTAAGGAGTCTGGTTTACCCATAACCCTCTACACTGAAGAATCAGAAGAATCTTCATCTTTCTCAGAAAGGCCAGAATACTCGGCTGTTGGTGATGAAATTGATGGCTCTTATAATCTTAAACACGGTTTAGGAATGTTGCCTCATGGTGGTATATTAGGAATAGCTGACAAACACGATCCACGATTTAAAGATTTCTTGGCTTCTGGTTTCTTGGAGTTTAACAGTGGGAATTTGTTTTATGCCACCAGAAAAAACGGAGGTTATGTTATCGAACACTGGACAGGAGGAAACAGGGAAAGAAAGGAGCTGAAAACATCCGAAAATGAAAACATAAATGCTAAAGATTTGTTTGTGGTTGCAGATATTTACATGCTTGGAGATTTGTCTCGACCTTTAATACCTTATGTTGCACGAAGTGGTGGAGATTTTAAGTCAACTGCTATCCATTTAGCTATGGTAGCTACTGGCAATTGTGATATTTTTGTTTTGGGAGATAACTGCCCGAACCCTAAGAAAAGGAGGACCGGGGAAGAAATTGCTCCAGGTTACCTTATAGTAAAAGAGGCGGGTGGAGTAGGACTAGACTGGAATGGGAATGATCTAGGTAAAGAGAAAGTTGATTTATATAAAGGAAAAACATTCCATGCAGTTTTTGCAGCAACGGAAAAGTTGGGGCATGATTTTTTGGATGAAATGCATAAAATGCCTAAGATAAAAGACTACATGGAAAGAAAGCAACTATAATTCATACATCTTAGCCAGACTACACTGCATGCAAGTTTAAACATCTTTCCACCTACTCTTTTCAGGACCAGGGCGCTGGTATTAATTGACCCTTTCGAGGAATAAAGGCTTTTAATGTTTTTCCGGACACGCTTTTGGAGGAAGGCTTTGGCCTCCTGTAAAAAGGGTGTAAAGGCTTATTTATCCCGGGAACCAATAATATCATATGATTCACAGGCTGATGCCAAGGGCCTACATAAGGCACATAGACGATCTCCTCATATATTCCGGGAGCAGGAAGGGCCCCGCAAGCTTTGTGAACAGGACCTTTGTGGTGAGCATAATCGCTGCTCTTGGCGCTGGCCTTATTTTTTTCGAGAGCTTCATCCTTGCCTTTCCCCTTGCCTTTGTGGCAGTCTTCAGCCTGCTCCACGGCTTCCTCATCCTGGCCGTGGACAAGAGGAGCAAGTTCGTGGAGCAAATCCTGCCGGATGCCCTCCAGCTCATGGCAGCCAACATAAAGTCAGGTTTCATCCCGAGCAGGGCCATGCTTCTGTCAGCCAGGAAGGAGTTCGGTCCCCTCTCTGACGCCATCAAGAGGGCCGGAAAGGAGGCCATGACAGGCAAGAGCCTCCAGGAGAGCCTGGGGGAGATACCCAGGAGCATAAAATCCGATATCCTGGAGACAACCATGGGACTGGTCATGAAGGGCATAAAGGCAGGGGGCCAGCTGGTTGCGCTCTTTGAGGAGACCGCCCTGGACATCCGGAGGCGGGACTCCATAAAGAAGGAGGTCAAGGCCAACATACTCATGTACGGGATATTCATAGGGTTTGCAGGATGCGCCGGGGCCCCTGTAATGTATGCGCTTTCATCCTACCTGGTATCAACCATAGGCAATCTCGGCGCAGCGACCCAGGTCCCTGCAGAATATCAGAGCAGGCTTCCCATAATGAACTTCGGTAGTGTTCATGTCGATGAGGGCTTTCTCTTCCTCTTCTCCATAGCGGCCATACTTATCACAACCGTCTTTGGCGGCCTCATAATAGGCATAATAGACTCCGGGAAGGAGAGGGGTGGAATAAAGTACATACCCCTCATGACAGCGGCGGCCCTGAGCATATTCTTCATAGCGCGGGTTGTAATCTCAATGATGTTCGGCACCCTGATACCTGGCTAGCCGGTACCTCAGAGCGTGTCTAGGTATTCACTCCTGCTATCGTTTTTAAAATGGCATCTTTTGACTCAATATAGTGCCACACAAAGGAATTCTCATTCTCTATGCATATTGATTCTACACCGGCAGAATCATCCACGCATTACTCGATTAATTAGACACGCTCCGGTACCTCACTAAATTTATATACAACCTTCCACAATAATTAAAGGATGTCCATGAAAGCACAGTCAGCAATGGAATACCTGATGACCTACGGATGGGCAATCCTGATCGTCATAATAGTGGCGGCAGCACTCTATGCACTGGGAATCTTCAACCCGGCAACTTACACAGGAAGAATTCCCACGGGGTTCACCACACTCGGGACACCGGATGACTGGGACCTGGAAACAAGCGGCGATTTTGATATCAAGATAATGAACAGGCTGGCAAGCCAGATAGCAATATACAATGTGACCATCACCATGGGAACAGACAGTGATTACAACAGCACCATGTTAACTGTCGGGCCCGGGGAGGAGTATACATACCCGGCATCCATAAGCGGCCTGAATCTCGGGCCAAAGACACCAGGGGTAACCTACTCTGTGAAAGTAGATATATTGTATAACGCAGGCGGCCTAAACCATACAGAATTAGGAACCCTCACAGGAACGGTCAGTGGTTAAAATTTTCATTCTTCCTTATCTTTGATTTTTCCAGTCTTGAATCTGATTCTCGTGACAGCACTTACTAAAAATGTTTATATACACCCTCCTACAATAATTAAAGGATGTCCATGAAAGCACAATCTGCAATGGAATACCTGATGACCTACGGATGGGCAATCCTGATCGTCATAATAGTGGCGGCAGCACTCTATGCACTGGGAATCTTCAACCCGGCAACCTACACAGGAAGGATCCCGACCGGGTTCACAACCCTGGGCGCTCCAGATGACTGGGATGTTGACAGCACCAACGGAGACGTCAGTATATTACTTAACAACCGCCTGGCTAGCCAGATTGAAATCTACTCGATAACGGTCTCCACCACGACTGGTACACCTGACACCTGGAACACATTCAACTGTACCGGTGCTGCAGCAGGAACGAACTATGACTACATGACAATCGCTCCGGGTGGAAACATTGACCCATCGACTACCTGCACAAATCTAGTCTATGACCTTGCGGTAGGTGCACAGACAGCAGGAACAACCTATTCCGTAGATGTCGAAATACTCTACAATTCAGGTGGTTTCAACCACACAGAGTCCGGCAAGATCACAGGCACTGTATCTTAGGCCAGCGATCCTTGAAGGATAACACACCGCCCCTTTTCTTTATTTTTATCATTATTTCTTGTTTTATTAACCAGCCACCGCAATACATTTATATGTACAAGCAGGTAATAGCGGTCAGGAATGACCTCAAGATGTCGAGGGGCAAGCTGGCTGTTCAGGTTGCCCATGCCTCCCTCGAGGCCTACAAACACTCGGACGGCAGGGTCCGCCAGGAATGGGAGTCCGGGGGGGCCAAGAAGGTCGTGGTCAGGGTGGATGGCCTCAGGGAGCTCCAGGAGCTCCACAGGAAGGCCCGCACCCTGAAGCTGCCCTGTGCCCTGATAAGGGATGCAGGCAGGACAGAGCTTGAGCCAGGGACTGTCACGGCCCTGGGGATAGGCCCTGTCAGGGAGGGTGAGGCCGACAGGCTCACAGGAAACCTCAAGATGCTATAGCAGGCTTTAGGGGGAGAATGTTCATGACCAAGGAAGTCATTGTATCAACCGGTGGGAAGGAAGCCCCTACCCAGCAGAAGCTCCAGGAGAAGCTCCAGCTCTTCCAGCTCATGGAGAAGCATCTGGATGCCCTGAGGCAGCAGGGGGCCATGGCAGAGGCAAGGGTGATGGAGCTTGAGGCCACAGGGGCTGCCCTCATGGACATAGAGACGCTCAAGGAGGGCAATGAGACCCTTATTCCCCTGGGAAGCGGCCTCTATACAAAGGCCAGAATCACCTCCAAGGAGATACTCACCGAGCTCGGGGCCAGCGTCATGCTTGAAAAGAACATAAAGGAGGCCACTGCCTTCCTGGACGAGAGAAAGAGGGAACTCGAGAAGGCTGCCGCACAGATTGAGGAGCAGGCCGGTGAGGTCATGGAGAGGCTGAACGAGCTCGGCCCGGAACTCCAGAAGATGGCGACAGAGCTTAAAAAGGACTAATCAGCTTACAGACGCTTCTGCGAGTCACAAGCTGATTAGCAACATGCAAATTCTACCTATTTTCAGGGCATTTTGGTATAAACAGCACAAGTCAAGCTACAGAAACCTTTATATACCTTATTTTCACTATTTATAAGTGACATTATATGCCATAGATTCATGAAATACCCCTCTAAACAATCAATGAGGACACAGAACCGGCGTTAACATATCACTACAGGAGGCGGCCCTCGCCTTTCCGTCTCTCATCATGCTATCAAAATAAACAAGTCAAACCAATTTCCCTTGCGGGAATTCAGTGCATGGGCTTGAGCTTTAAGAGCAAGTTCATGCAAAGGACAAGTGTCCCCAAAGGAGCCGTTCCCAGAAACCGCATCATGCGGGCCATTGAGGGAAACGGATTTCGGTTAGACTTGAGAATATATAAGGCCTGATTTTTGAGGATTTCTGTTATCTTGGGAGTTCTCTGGCAGATTTTAACAAACTTAAATCTTTGAGTCGGCATAAGCCGGGAAAGGAGTATGTAGAATGAAAAGAATAACCGTAATCGTTGGCCTGTTGGGCCTGTTGGTAGTGTTTATAGCGACTGCCGCTTCAGCGGGAAGCATATCCTTTTACACATTCAACAATGCCTTTAAGTCTGTAAAGATTTACACAGACGGGCATGAATATTGTGGGAAATTCATAAGATGTGGTTATGATCCCCAGTTTGCCCGCCTAAAGGAGCAGAATATAAAATTTCCCCATACCGATGGCAGGAACGCCACGGTCTTTATCGAATTCAGGGGCAATGACGGGGAGAAGGAGGTTGATCGGCTAGCCGCATTCAAGCTGGCTGACTACTCCTACCAGGACCACCCCTTCTGCCTGGCCATTACAGACAATGTAATAATGACGTCAAACTTTGGCCCGGTGGAAGAGGGCCTGCGAAGGATAAGCCGCTGGGAGTACCCAGAAGATTGCCTTATCCGGAATTCATACCTCCCGGCTAGGATTGATTACAACCGCAAGAGGATCCGTGTTGGGGAGTGGGTCTGGATTAATGCCTTCCCGGTGGGAGATGGTGTCTATTCCAAGCTCTGGCTTGACAAGAATGGCTACATCTTCCCACACAGGTTTAATGGAAAATGTGGCTGGAGGGAAAGGCTTAGGCTTGCCCTTGTTGTGGAAGAAAATCCAGCTCAGAAGCATGATGGTCACCCTAGTTTAAAAATAAGGTCTTACTGTAAGGACGGTTACAGCTACGATCTCTGGGCCTATGAGGTAATCCCAGAACAGGGCGTCGCACTTATTAACTGGTAACTTAGTTTGGCTGCATAGAAGGAGGTCTGTTATTTTTTGGTAACACCCCTCCTTTTTTGTATTGTCAACTTAACGGTGTCTACTCACCCGGTACCTACTCACCTATATCATGTAAATTTTCGGAAAACAGTATATATAGACATCGTTTTCAGAACCTTCCTGAAATTGTACCTTCAAAAGATGTTGATACAAAACCAGATACAGGAGGCAATAGAATTTTAAATCGACGTGACGTGGGTGAGTAGTTACTGATAATTCAGGATAGTGTAATAAACATGGCGGCCATTGATACCGATTTACACAAAATGTACAAATATAAATGGCCCCTGCGGGATTGAGGGTCGAGAAGTCCTTATTCATCCCCTTTGAGGAAATTTTAGAGGGGATGCACTTAGAGGATAACGCTCCTAGGGCTTGAGCCTCTGAGCCTCGGCCAATCCACCCCCTCGGGCCTTGGGGCAGCAGGCCATGTCCCGCAGGAACCCGGTCCCCAGGTCAGATGCACTGCCTCATGACAAAAGCAGGAACCTGGTTACCTGAGGATAGTTGTTATCTAGCACCATCAGTCCCAGTGGCATATTCGTGAAATAGCCGCATACATGTATTCTGGGACTGCAGGCACTTTGAGTCGGGCGAGAGAATACGGGTCATCCACACAGAAAGGAATCATCCCCAATCAAGCACATGTAGTCTTCATGGCGATTGGGAATGACACGAGATAGCCACAGCCTACCCTGTGCCCATGTCCAGAATTCAGGTTGGAATCGAGCCAGGTGTCCATAACTATCTGTAGATAATTAACCTGAAAGTTTATAAAATTACCCGTTCGTTAATCGTGAATGTTTAGAAGGGGGTTGCATGTTTTTCGTACACGTCTGCAACCGCAGGTTGTCTTGCAGCCTGCTGCAATAGTTATGCTGCATCTCTCGTGCTAAAGCACAAGACTGCCTGCATCAGCAGTGTATTGGAAGAAGCGACAGCTCTCGTAAGAAGGTGTTACTTGTGCTCGTACTTTTCCTTGAGCTCGATGTCTATCTTGATGCTCTCGGGGATTGGTATCCGCACGACCTGCCTCAGTGCCCTCTCATTGGAGCCTATGTCCACGATTCTCCTGTGTATCCTCATCTCCCACCGGTCCCATGTGGCGTTGCCGTGGCCAGTGCCGTCCCCGCAGGGTGTCTTCAGGGTCTGAACCCTTATCTTCTTGGTTGGGAGGGGTATCGGCCCCCTGACCGAGACCCCGTACTTCTTGGCTATCTCGAGTATCTGGTCTATGACCGCCTTGAGTTCCTCCTGGCTTCTCCCTGCGAGTTTGATCCTGGCAAATTCCATTTCATTCACCTTAACATTTCAGTCTACCTCTTGGACCTCTGCTTGTATCTCCTCGGGCCCTGCGAGGACCTGGGCGGCTTGTGGGGCTCTGTCCTCCTGGGGTCAAAGACCAGGAGGTTCCTGTCATATGCCATGTACCTCTGCTTCAGGTCCCCTCCAAGCAGCTCGACCAGGCCCCTGGCAATGGCCTGCCTGGCGGCGTCCACCTGGCCTGTGGTCCCCCCGCCCCTTACAGTCACCTTTACATCAAATCCCTTCCAGGACTCTCCTGCAATCAGAAGCGGCTCCTGAAGCCTCAACCTCATGAGCTCATTCTCTGCAATCTCAGGGGGGAGGGAGTTTATCCTTATCATACCCTTTCCCGGCATGAAGCGCGCACGCGCAATCGCCCTCTTCCTCTTGCCGACTGTAAGCAGAATCCTGGGCTTCTCTTCAGGCTTTCCCTTGGTCTTTGCAGTCATTCAGTCACCATGTCTTCTTGGTCCCCACCCTCTCGGCAATCTTGCCGAGCTCTGTGTACTTGCCCTTCAGCTCGTTCCGGGCTGCCTCGGGTCTTGTGAACCCCCTTCCCTGGAGCTCATCAGGTACCGAGAGGAAGACCCTGAGCCTCTTGAGGGCCTCGCTGCCCCTGGGCTTCTTGGGAAGCATGCCCCTTATGAACCTCTTGAGGACCTCGTCAGGCCTCCTCGGGTAGAAGGGTCCGTGGTAGGGGTCCCCCCTTTCCACCTTCTCCCTCATGTTCCTGACCGTGTACCTGGGGTTTCCTGATACCACAGCCTTCTCGGCATTGACAATATATACATGCCTGCCCTTTAAAAGCTCCTTGGCCGCCACCGAGGCGAGCCTCCCTGCAACGCAGTCCTCTGCGTCTATAAACATGTCCATGTAAACACCTTCGCTATCCCAGTATCCTTACCCTCTCTCCCCTGGGGTGCTTCTCCACGAGCTCGCTTATCGTGAGGCAGGCCCCGCCGGCCTTCTTTATCTTCTTCTCGGCATCCTCAGAGAACTTCATGGCAGCCACTGTAACAGGTTTTGTCACATCCCCCGAACCCAGGACAACCCCCGGAACCACAGCCACCTGGCCCTTCTCCAGGTTCCTCTCAAGCAGGTAGAGATTGACCTCGTGCCTTCTCCTGCCGGGCCTGTTCAGGAGCCCTGCCACGGCCTTCCATATCGGGGCCTTGTTCTCAAGGCTGGCCAGGTTCAGCCTCTCTATGGTCTCCCTGAGCACAGGGTTCTTGTCACGCACCTTCATTTAATCACCTTGATTGCAAAAGACGGCCAGCGGCCGTCAAACGGCTTTAACCATTATTGGTTAACCAATTACTATACAATCTACATAACTGTGTATTTAAATGTTTACAGGGATGCCATGAAAAGATATGAGGGGGGCCGGAATTCAGCCGCTTTACCGGGAGTAGACCGGTAGAGGGCACGACTTGCGGACTTGCGTCCGAAGCCCTCTGCGGTTTCGAACCGACGAAGGCATCTCACCCAATCCTCCCTCTCGGGAGGCAGGCACTGAGCCACAGGATTTCTCATTATGCATCCGCACTCGATACTCAAGCCGGTTCTTTCCTTCCCGACCCGCCGTATAAGGGAAGGTCGGGCAAGATAGCTTGAGTCCTGCCCCTTTGACCACTCGGGAACCCCCTCATCCCCGCTTACGAGAGTCTGCCGACTTCTGCAAGCGGGGGAGCAACTAGAAAGATTACCAATTAACGGCTTAAAAACGTTTTGTGCCAAGAATCAGAGGCTCTAGGTCATTTCCTTGAGCTCGGTCTTTATCTTTTCCATCTGCTCATAGATGCCCTTTACGTACTTATCAACGTCGCCCGGTGCGTCTATGTCAAAGTCCTCTATGGCGCTGGCCCTTAGGAGTTTGGAGTCAAGGATTGCTATAATCGTATTGAAATCGTCAAGGGCCTTGTTTGCTATCGAGATTCCCGTGGTCATCTCCTTCTCTATGTCTGACAGTGCATCCATTGCATCCCTCAGGCTGAGCGAATAGGACTTGAGCTTCTGAAGGTTCTTCACTATGTCAGTGTACTTGTCTATCTTGATGAATACGGGCGGTGAGCCGTGGATATCCCTGGCCTCCCCCCTTGGCTTGCCCCCTGTTTCAGGCAGCTTCAGGGGCTCAGCCACACCCCTGGCCTTTGCCTCAGGGGCAGCCGCGGCTGGCGGCGCGGGCTCTTCCTTTACCTCCGGCTTTCTTGGCGCTGCCGGGGCGGGGAGGTCAATATCAGGAGACGGGGCAGGTGGAACCGGCATCCCGGGAGGCACTGGCATCGCCCTGTCAGGGGCCGGCGGCATCCCGGCAGGCACCGGGACATCCGGCGCTTTTTTCCTGATCTTGGGGAAATCAACCATCACAACCACTACAATAATAATTGTTTCCCAACTTATATATGTTTTAATAATGCGCCGACCGGGATTCGAATTCCCGAGCCAATCTTTAACCGAGTCAAAGAGGCTTCCCGGGTCACAGGCTTGGAAGGCCTATCCCAATCACAGGCAGAAGTCTCAGGATTTCCAAGTGACTGTCTGGATCCTACCACTAGACTATCGGCGCATTGTTTTGAATATTGAATACACCTATTTAAATCTTGCAAAGCCCGGAGGGATATCGTCTTGCAGAAGCCCTTTCATGTTTCTTTCGGACGCGTTTCTTGAGGAAGTTGTTAACTCCTGTAAAGAAAGGTGTCAGAAGTCGAAGTCTATTTTCTGCTTCTCAGATGGGCTGGCGCTCTCTGTTGACGGGGCTTCATGTTCCTCAGGGGCATCCCTCTCCTCTGGAGGGCTCTCTGCAGGTTTTTGTTCGGCAGGCCTTTCTGCAGACCCTCCCTTGGGTATGCTGCCCGCTATCTTCTTTGCAATCGAATCCATGCTGGCCTCGTCCTGCTTCTTTATAGGCAGGACGCCCTCAAGCCCCAGGCCCTTTTCGGCCTCGGTCCTGGGTATGATGTGGAAGAGTATGTGGGGAACCAGCTGCCCTGCCATCTGGCCGTTGCTCTGGCTTATGGATATACCCCTTGCGCCCGTGGCCTTCCTCACCCCTATGGCAACCCTCCTGATGGCCTTCACGAGGACGGTGGCATCATCCTCGCTTGCACTGAAGATGTCCTCTATGTGCTTCTTTGGAATCACGAGGGTGTGCCCCGGATTCCTGGGGTTGATGTCAAGGAAGGCCAGGTTATGTTCATCCTCATAGACCTTTCTGATCGGAATCTCACCTTTAACTATCTTACAGAATATACAATCTTCCATAAAATCACCTATTTTGGTATTTGGACTTAATCTTTTTAACCATTCCGTCTTTCTCTTTATCAGGAATCTTCTTGACAGGGAGTATACCCTCGAGGCTTACCGGGTCCTCGCTGGAAAACCTTGGAATCACACGGAACTTTATGTGCTTGATGACCTGGCCTGCCGAGGCCCCGCTGCTCTGGGAGATTAACACCCCGTCAGCTTTTGTTCCCCTGAGTATGCCTATCGAGACCTTACGCACTGCCTTGAAGAGGTGGCATGCCTCCTCCTCGGGGAGGTCCATAATAGTCTCGTGGTGATTGTTTGTTACAACCACTGTGTGGCCGGGGTTCCTGGGATTGATGTCCAGAAAGGCAGTGGTCCACTTGTCCTGGTAGACCTTCTTGGCCTTTATAACACCCTTCACTATCCCGCAGAATATGCAGTCCCTTACACTCGTGGCCATTGCAACCCTTGTGTTAATAATTGCAGGGCATTATTTAAATAATGGGGCCACCCGGATTTGAACCGGGGTCGGCGGCTCTTCATGAACCCGTCTCTTTCGGAAGCGAGCGGAACGCAGTGAAGCGAAGCTCCTTTTCCGTGAACGCTTTTCTGAAAAAGGGTTCTCCCAAAGCCGCAATGCTAGACCAAGCTACACCATGGCCCCGTTACCTTTCACCCGACTTGGCTGTGCGGTGTAAGTCGGGCAACATCCTTTGTATATTCTGGGAATTTGGCTTAAGCCTTTGTCTTTGTGGAAGGACTTGTCCTCCTGTAAAGGCTTAACACCATGGCCCCATTACCTTTCCTTCCCGACCCAACTTGTCTGCCTGTGCCGGAGGCACAGGACTGGACTGGTTCGGAAGGTCGGGTGAATGCTTTGTATATTCTGGAACAGGTATTTAAATCAAAAACCTGTCTATTATCACAACAGGCCTCGGTAGCTCAGTTGGGTAGAGCGATTAGACAGGATGTCTCGTAAGCCTCGTAACTGGGCGGGAAAGCAATAGGTCGAGGGTTCGACATGACCCCTTTTCAAGAAAAAGCGTCAACGGAAAAAGGAGGCTACTCCACTTCGTTTCGTTACGCCTTCCAAATGAAAAACGGTTCAAGGGAATCCCTCCCGGGGCTTTTATTTTTCCAACAAATCAGATACAAAAGACCTCAGGTTTTTTATCCTTGATATGACGGTATTAGCTTCTTCTGCGGATATGGATTTTCCATAGTAGTTAAGTGCATTCCTCACTTTTCTGACATCATCAAATTCGTCTCCCTTTCTACTTTCTCTTATAATCTCTTTCAGAAAAGCAGTATAACATTCATGGTTGTATACCTTGTATCCTTTTTTAAGAGCAAGAGCCTCCAGAAGTTCCCGTAACGAATCATAAGCCAGGGAAAGCTTAGAAGCCGCTGTTATATCACTCATGTCGAGCCTGCTTTCAGATTCCAGTTTGTTTCTGCTTGATATGATTAAGGACTTTATGAAATTCATATCAGGCTTCACACCTTTAACTATCCCTTTATTGTTACATTCCTCCCAGTCCATCTATATCGATGCTCCTCCTACCAATACATACCCATTCAGTATATTATTTGCAAGTTCCTTGTTTTTCACATTTGTGATTGATTCAAACCAGAATATCTGTATTTTCCTTTTTATTTTCTTCTCAAATGTCTCTATATTTAATTCTTTTTCATGTGCAAAAACAGCCAGATCCACGTCAGATTCTCGCCTCACTTCAGCCTTTGAAAGAGAACCAAACAGAATTATTGCTGGGCTCGTAAGCTTCTTTTCCATGTAAGCTGTTGTTTCTTTCAGCTTATACCTCCAATATATTCTTGACAAATCAATGAAATCTTTACTTTCCTTGTTTGCATAGAATAATATGAGATTTTTGTAAATCTTCTTTTGCAGAAGATTTTCAGCACGGTAAGAAGCCAGCAGCTTGGATGCTGTTGGGGGTGATATGTGTATAATCTTGGCATATTCCCTTACATTAATCCTTCTGTAGCAATCCTCAAAAAATGGCCTTAATTCGTTAATTATCCTTATCATGTGTTAAATATTGTTTACAGTTGTTTAAATAATTTAACGTTGCTCCTCTCTTAGACCCTCCCGGGGCTTCAGTCCAACTTGTCCACATTAGGAGAAGTGATAGATATAGTTGGATTCAGAATTTATAAACTATAAACATAATTCGGCTTTGCTCACATATTCGTTTCTGCTCACAAATTAGTCCTGTTTGTCGGTTCCTTCCTTTTAGTTGTGCAATAAGAAGTGCTGGTCCTTATCCGATTGCTGACCAAGTAGGTGATCATAAAAACCTACCTACTTCTTCTCTTTATACTTTATTCCAAACCACGTTGCAACAGCAGTTACGACTACTATGATAACCGTTAAAGTTGGCTGGCTTAATGGATGAAGTATCTCATTAATGATTATTACCAGACCTTCAACCAATACAGCGAGCGTAGCTAATGCTGCTGTTGATAAGCCATATATTTTTGACATAATAATAATTGAAGTTCTATTATAAATAGATTTATTCACCGAGTCGTTTGCTCATAAATCAACAATCTGCTCACAAATTGGGGAATTATCGGTCATTCTTGAGCAAAGCTACATAATTCGGTTACTTGCTCAACGCATTACCAACGGTTTCCAGGTAATCTATTGTGATATTTATCGTCTGATAGGGATCTTTCGGATTCAAAGTGATATCCATAGGGAAAACAGGCATTGTGGCATAACCAGGCAGTTCATAAACAGAACAAGTGCCATCCCACATGCATATTTTTTCCAGTTAAAAAAGTTAAAAGATACTGGAGAATATTCTTCCAGAGAGTCAACCGAGACATTCAATATGGTTTCTGGCATCACTTTTAGTCTGATTTCTTTCGGGGCAAAAAATCTTCCGTTAAAAAGCTTGTTTTCATTCATCTGATCAGAACCTACCATCAGATTATAGTAACAAAAGCCACAAATATAGACAGAACAGTTCAGTGCTCTCCCGGGGCTTTTATCATTAAACCAACCATTAAATACCAGGAACTGCAAGATTCTATTCATGAAGACAGAGCTGTTGGTTAAACCTCCCCGCAGCAGGCTGCTAAAGGCCCGCAGGGTAATCCTTTCTCCCGGAGAGGAAGTGGGCGAGCACAAGACAGAGGAAAGAGAGGAACTGATAATTGTATTAAGCGGGACAGCCAGCCTTCTGAAGGGAGATGATGTCATTGAGCTGAATGAGGGGGAGGCTCATTTCATTGAGGAGGGCCTGACGCACAATGTCAGGAACAATTCCGGCAGGGTGCTGGAATATATATATGCGGCTGGCCTCTTCGGTTGAGGTCACTTCTGGCCCTTGAAGGCGATTCCGGGCAAGCTTTTTACAGTGCCTTGGTCAGCATCGACCAGTATGGTGTCCCCGGTTTTTATCAGGCTGGTTGCGTTGCCTGTCCCCACAACAGCGGGCAGGCCCCTCTCCCTGGCCAGTATCGCGAGGTGGGAGAGCCTGCCCCCCTGGTCTGTCACCACGGCCCTGGCACTGCCGAGGTACCCGGCCGCTTCAGAACCAGCATGCTCCATGACTATTATGCTCTCAGGCGGGGCCTTATCGATCGGGCTGTCCCCGGACACGACATATGCTGTCCCACTCACCCTTCCGCCGGCCACAGGGTGCCCGCTCACCCCGCTCTCATCCCCGGGCCTGCGGGCCTTGTACTCATCATCCTTCATGTGCTCTATTGCATATCTGAATACCTTCTCGAAGTCCATGTCCCTGACCTTCATCAGCAGGAGAAGCTGAACCAGGGCCTGGCCATAGGCCGCGGTCTCACCTGATTTGGACATGCCTTTAACATACCTGGTCTCGGGCTGGTGCCTCTTGTCGTGGTAGATGAACTTGGCCAGGTCAAGCTGGCCCACAAGCACGGCGAGCCTGAAGAGGTCGTTCTGGTGGAGCTGCCTCTTGAGTATCTCTATGACCTCCTCCTCGAGCTCCTTCACGGTCATTGATGAATAATCCCTGGCCATTGTGAATATTTGCAGGGTCTTTTTATAAACCTTCAGCCACCCTGACCGGGTAACGGCCTTCAGGTTTTAATAGCACGGGTGCCAATTATATTGCATGAAGTACCTCCTGGTTGTCCTTGACGGTGCCGGAGACCGTGGAGACAATACCCCCCTCCAGGTCGCCCACAAACCGAACATAGACTCCCTCTCTGCTGCAGGCAAGAATGGCCTGCTCGATCTGGGCTACAGGAAGGAGGTCAACTCCGATGTCGGCTACCTGACGCTTCTCAGTTGCTACTCCAAGGGCGAGTATCCCGGCCGTGGATATATAGAGGCCCTTGGGGTGAACATCCTCCCGGGGAAGAATGACCTCTGCATAAGGGGAAACTTCGCGACCCTGGACTCCAGTGGGAATGTCAAGGACAGGCGAGCGGGCAGGGACGAGACCGGCCTCAGGGGGCTTGCTGAGAAGCTGGACGGCATGGAGATAGACGGTGTGGGATTCACTGTGATAAACTCAACCGGCCACAGGGTTGTGATTGTGGCATCGGGGCCCGGGCTATCTGGCAGTGTCATGCCCAATGACCCCATGAAGACAGGGGTTCCGCTCCCCCAGGTGACTGTCAAGAACACAAAGGCCAGGTTCACGGCCTCGGTACTGAACAAGTTCGTTTACAGGGCAAACAAGATCCTTTCCAGGGAGCCTGTAAACAGGAGGCGGAAGCTTCCGGCCAACACAATCCTTTTCAGGAACATCGGCATGAAGAGGGAGACCGAGGGCTTTGAGGACAGGTTCGGGCTCAGCGGGTGCTGTGTGGCCGGGGTCAATGTGGCCAGGGGCGTGGCAAGGTTCCTGGACATGGATGTCATGGAGGTGAAGGGTGCGACAGGGAGGCCTGACACCGACCTTGCAAGCAAGAGAAGGGCCACTGCCAAGGCCCTCAAGAAGTATGACTTTGTCTTCCTTCACATCAACGGGACCGACACACTGGCCCACGACAGGAACAGGTCAGGCAAGGCAGTGTTCATAGAGAAGATTGACAGGGAGCTGGGTAAGCTCATGGAGGGCATAAACCTTGAGGAGACCTGCATCGTTGTTACATGCGACCACAGGACAGTGAGCCTGCCGCTTTCAGAATACAAGGATTACGAGCACACCAGGGACCCCGTGCCCATCGTGATATCCGGGGACGGCATAAAGCCCGATGAGGTCAAGGCCTTTGACGAGCAGTCGGTCAAGAGGGGCTCCCTCAAGATGTCGGGGACAGAGCTGGTCCCCCTCCTTCTGATGCTGACCAAGAAGCGATAAAGCATGCCTTTGTGGCCATTCAGGAACATACAAAGCTTTAAAGCGTCGGCTGCAGGAGCTGCAGGGCTTGGTCTAGCTGCTGCAGAGAATAAATACAGACTTATAACAAGGGCTTATTCTGCTATAGGGGATGCTATTGCAGGTGCATTAAATATTCATGATATAGAGCTTGACGGCACAGCACTAATCAATAAAGGGGCAGCTGTTGGGTACGAGGCTGATAGGATTGCTAATGATATCTTCAGATTTTATGAAAGCAGAAACATCGACCCTGGCTACATAAAATATGATTTAATCGGAGCGATGGGAAGGAAACTAAAAGAAGAATATGGATATTCCGGGCAAACCAGCGGAATTGAGAAATTGCCAGTACCCAAGGACTATGCCGAACACATAAACAGAACTGATTAGAAAGAATGTAACTGTGGCCTTCTCTAAAAGTTTATATACAGCCAACCTCTTCACATTTTGCTTAAGCTTTTGCGGAAGCGATGGCTCCTGTAAAAGCTTATATATCAGAAACCTCTATTAACTGTTAATACCGGGACGGTTTATGAAGATTAAAATTTAGACAGGAGGATTTATGGCACAGCCCATTCCGCAGAACTACATGGCCTATGACAGGACCATCGTCGTGTTCTCCCCGGACGGGAGGCTCTTGCAGGTGGAATACGCCAGGCAGATGGTAAAGAACGGCATCACCTCCCTTGGCATTAAGCTCAAGGACGGCGTGCTCCTGGGTTCTGTCCGGACACCCTCACCCCTTGCAGTGACGCAGTCGTACAAGAAGATATATGAGATTGATGCGAGCATAGCCGCGGTCAGCGCCGGCTCCCTGGCCGATGCCAGGAACCTTATAGACCTGGCAAGGATGAAGGCACAAATCAACATGATAACCTACAGTGAACCCATATCAGTCAGTTCCCTCACAAAGGCTGTCTCAGACAGAAAGCACCTGGTCACGCAGTACGCCGGGGTCAGGCCCTATGGTGTGGGTCTCCTTATCGGTGGCGTTGACAAGGCAGGAGCCAGGCTGTTCGAGACCGAGCCCTCGGGGACCATGATAGAATGGAACGCCCAGGCCATTGGAAGGGGCGCTGACAAGGCAAGGAAGGCCCTATCAGGATGGAAAGAGGGCATGGACATCAAGTCAGGCGCCCAGCTGCTGGTGAAGGCCCTTAAGGCAGGCGAGAAGGAGGCCAGGACCGAGAACATCGAGGCAATCTATGTCACCAGGGGCAAGATAGAGAGGGTTTCACTCAAGGAATCAAAGAAGGGCTGATTCTTGGAATCTTTGTCAAGGAGTTGATACAATGGTTTCTGTAGAGGATGCAGTCATAGCAAGGATTGAGAGGTCGGGCATTCATTTCGAGCTCATGGTTGACCCTGAACTGGCCCTGGACTTCAGGGGGGGCAGGGATGTCTCCCTGGAGAATGTCCTGGCTGTCCGTGAGGTGTTCAAGGACGCCGGAAGGGGCGAGCGGGTATCCGAGGAGGAGCTCCAGAAGGCATTTCATACAACAGATATTTGGAAGATTGCTGAGGTCATAATCAGGCATGGGGATGTCCAGATAACCACCGAGCACCGAAGGAGGCTCGTGGAGGAGAGGAGGAAGCAGATTGCCGGCATAATATCCAGACAGGGCATGGACCCCAGGACCAATCTCCCCCATCCCCCCCAGAGGATTCTCAATGCCATGGATGAGGCCAGGGTCCATGTGGACCCCTTCAGGCGGGCCCCGGACCAGGTCGAGGACATCCTCTCCAGGATACAGGAGATTCTTCCGATAAGCATGGAGAGGGTCGAGGTCGAGCTGAGGGTTCCCCTCCAGTTCGCCGGAAAGGCCAACTCGGTTATAAGGGAAATCACCCCTGTCAAGAAGGAGGAGTGGAGGCCGGATGCCTGGGTAGCCACCATAGAGATAGCCGCGGGCATGCAGTCAGAGATATACGGCAAGCTCAATGAGCTCACATCAGGCCAGGCCGAGACAAGGATGGTCAGGAAGGGCCTCTGAGCCGTTAACTATATAAACTGTGATTTTAACTTTCGAAGAACGATATGAGAGACAAGAGAGGTGTTAACATGAGCGAGATGATAAAGAACGACAGGGACTTTGTTATCCCTGGCGATGAGATAATAAACAGCATGAATTATCTTCCCGGCAGGAACTGCTTCAGGGAAGGAAATTCGATATATTCCAAGAGGATAGGGCTGGTAAGCGTGAGGGGAAGGGTGATATCCGTCATATCACTCTCCGGAGTCTATGCCCCCAGGGGAGGCGACATGGTGATAGGCAGGGTGAAGGATATCCACTCAGCCGGCTGGGTTGTGGACATCAACTCCATTGGTGAAGCCTTCCTGCCCCTCTCAGGGGTCAGGGAATTCATAGACACCACAAAGACCGACCTGTCCAAGTTCTATGCTGTGGGTGATGTGATATACGCCAAGATAGGCCATGCCAACTCCCACACCATACACCTTTCCATGCAGGACCCGAGGGCCAGGAAATTCAGGTCAGGCAGGATAGTGGAGATGAACCCCGCAAAGGTCCCGAGGCTTATCGGAAAGGAGGGCTCCATGATAAACGTGATAAAGGACAAATCCGGGTGCAGGATAAATGTGGGGCAGAACGGCCTGGTCTGGTTCGAGGGTGAAAAGGAAGACCTCGTGGCCGATGCGATAAGGATTGTAGAGAGGGACGCTGCCATGGACGGCCTTACAAACAGGGTGTCCTCGATGCTTAATGGCAAGGAGTTAAGGTGATATATATGAAGAGAAAAGACGGAAGAAAACCAGGGGATTTGAGGCCGGTAGAGATAAAGGCCGGCGTGATAGAGCAGGCCGACGGTTCGGCCATGGTCAGGATGGGCCGGACGATTGCGATGGCTGCTGTTTACGGCCCCAGGGAGATGCACCCCAGGAGGATGCAGAAATCCGATAGGGCATTCCTCAAGACCATATACAGGATGGCCCCCTTCTCGACAACAGACAGGTGCAGACCAGGGAGGTCGAGGAGGAGCCAGGAGATATCCATGGTGACCAGGGAGGCTCTGGAGCCCGCTATCTTCCTTGAGGAGTTTCCCAAGACAGGTATATACCTGTTCATTGAGATAATACAGGCAGACGCAGGGACAAGGACAGCCGGAATCAATGCAGCGAGCGTGGCCCTGGCTGATGCAGGCATACCCATGAGGGACCTCGTGACAGCAGTGGCTGCTGGCAAGGTAGACAATGAATACTTCCTGGACCTGGAATACAAGGAAGAGGAAGAGACAGCCGCTGACCTGCCGATTGCATACATGCCAAGGAGCAAGAAGGTAACACTGCTCCAGATGGACGGCGACCTTTCTGTAAAGGATGTCAAGGCGGTTATGCAGATGGCAATCAAGGGATGCGAGATAATGTATGAAAAACAGAAGCAGGCCCTCAGGGAGCGGTGGGAGACCAGGCCCAAGGAGGCGGGGAGGGAGGCCAGACCCGCGGAGCCTGCAAAGAAGCCCGCTGTAAAGGAGGCCAAACCCCCTCCATCCCCTAAAGGGGACAGCAGGGGCAAATCCGCAAAGTCCATTAAAACAAGGAAGAAGGAGTGATTAAGATGATACTGCAAAACCAGTACATACTGAACCTGGCCTCAAAGGGCCAGAGGATTGACAAGAGAGGACCTGACGAATACAGGAAGATAGTGGTTGAAAAGAGCCCCATAGAGAAGCCAGAGGGCTGCGCCAGGGTCACCCTGGGCGAGACCGTGGTCATGGCAGGGGTCAAGATGGGAATAGGAACTCCCTTCTCTGACAGGCCTGATGAGGGGGTCCTGATGGTGAATGCTGAATTCTCTCCCATAGCAAGCCCTGACTTCGAGAGTGGCCCTCCCAGCGAGGAGGCTGTGGAGCTGGCCAGGGTCGTGGACAGAGGAATCAGGGAGAGCCACGCAATCGACCTCAAGAAGCTCTGCATCAAGAAGGCCGAGAAGGTCTGGATGGTGAACGTGGACATCCACATCCTGAACCACACAGGCAACCTGATAGACGCTGCTGCGCTGGCTTCCATAGCTGCGCTCTGGGAGGTCAGGATGCCCGAGCTCAAGGGTGACGAGATAAACTACGATAAGAAGACCAACAAGAAGCTGCCCATATCTTCCAAGCCCGTGCCCGTAACCTTTGCAAAGGTTGAGGGGAGCCTCTTCATGGACCCCAGCCTCGAGGAGGAAGAGGTGATGGGGGCCAGGCTCACTGTCACCACCAAGGATGACGGGAACATCGTGGCCCTCCAGAAGGGCGGCACAGCTACCCTTACGCAGGATGAGATAGAGAACGCCTTTGGCCTGGCCGAGAAGAAGGCCAGGGAGCTGAGAAGGCTTCTGAACTAGGGCCCTGGGCTCAGGACTCAAAGTGATAACATGGGAAGGACAAAGAAGGTCGGGGTGGCAGGGAAGCACGGAAGCCGCTACGGAAGGGCAATCAGGACGAGGGTTATCAAGGCGGGTTCCCAGAAGAGGTTCCGCTGCCCGTCCTGCATGAAGCTCACCCTGAAGAGGGAGTCTGCGGGCATCTGGAGCTGCAGCAGGTGCGGTACCAAGCTTGCTGGAAAAGCATATAAGCCAGAGTAGTTATTATAATAAGGTGGTCGCGTGTACAAGTGCCTGGGCTGCGGAAGGAAAATCGAGATTGATTTGAGGACAACCAAGAAGGTTATCTGTCCGTTCTGCGGCTACAGAATTATCAAGAAGACCCGCTCCGCTGTTATAAAGAAGGTCCAGGCCAGGTAGATATTGCCCGGCCTTCCGAACCAGTCCAATCCTGTGCCGAGGGCACAGGCAGACAAGTTGGGTCGGAAGGAAAAACACCGATTGGAGGCATATGGTGGAAGAAAACCAGCAGCAGCTTCTGCAGAGTGCGGCAGTGCTCCAGCAGCAGCTCCAGAACATCATGGCCCAGAAGGAGGCCATAGGGACCCATGTGCTTGAGATAAAGAAGGCCCTTGACGAGCTCGGGAAATCCAAGGAAAGCGAGGTCTACAAGATTTCCGGGCCAATCCTGATAAAGTCCCCCAGGGCAGGTGTCCTAAAGGAGCTCAGGGAGAGGGACGAGATGTTCGACCTCCGCTTCAAATCCATGGAAAAGGAGGAGAAGCGAATCAAGTTAAGGATAGAGGAGCTGAGGGAAAGGCTGGTCAGGGGCATGAAAGAGCCTGTGGGGGGTTAGGTGATTTCCATGGACAGTGAAGAGGTCAACAGCCTGCTTCAGGAGATTATAACTGACAGGGGGGTTCCCAGGAACATCAAGGCATCGCTTGAGGAGTCCATCTCCATCCTTAACGGGAGTGATTCCGAGGAGGAGAAGGTAGCGTCCATAATATCCGTGCTTGACGATGCCTCGGGTGACCCGAACCTCTCCTTTCACACCAGGACCAAGATATGGAACATGGTGTCCGTTCTGGAGAGCCTGAAGCAGGGGCCCTGACTGGCAATAATCAGGCCGGCAGCGCGGCCAGGCCTGAGTTCCCACCTCTGATTTAATTCCCTGGAATACCCAGGTATGCCTAAATGCTTATAAATCTTTCAGCAATATAGTCTACAGCGCTTATGGTGTCCCAAGGGAACAACCCACACTAAAAGCATGCTGGTTGTTTCCTTGTTGTGCTGTGGTGCGTTTGTGATGAGGAGGTTCTTATATGGGACTTAGAGATATGCTTTCCAGGAAGGATGAGGAATACGATGAGTTCTCCGGCGAGGAGTACATGGAGGTCAATCTCATGGATGCCGATGAGAGGAAGATGGGCAAGCTCGGCATCAGGATAGAGAGCCTGGAGGAGTTCGCAGACACCGAAAGAATCCTCAAACAGATCAGGGAGGGTTCTGTGATATTCCTGAAGATAAAGGGCATCAGGGACAAGGACATGGGCGAGCTCAAGAGGGCAGTGGACAAGCTCAAGAAGGGTGTTGCTGCCAACAACGGCGACATAGCCGGGGTCGAGCAGGATTGGCTCATTCTCAGCCCGCACTATGCAATGATTCACAGGTAGGGCCTAGGCAATAACGGCCCTGCCTGCTTTATTATAGAACAGAAATTAGAATCCCTAATTAAGTATAGATTTCTAAGCCTGGGACATTTCTAGTTAATCCTCACGGACTCCAGGTTCTTGGGTGCGAGGGTCTCGGCCCTGAAGGACTTATGGCAGTCCCTGGCCATCTCGAGGCACTTGGCTGCCTCGCCGTGCTGGACTATTATCCTCTCGGGCCTTGCCCTGAGCTTGTGGAGCCAGGACATGAGCTGGCTCCTGTCCGAGTGGCCCGTCAGGCCCGAGACGGTGTCAACGTTCATCTCTATCCTGATGGTCTGGGTCTTTCCCCCGTTGCCATAAATCGGGATTTCCCTCCACCCCTTCTGTATCCTCCTTCCCAGGGTCCCCTCCCCCTGGTATCCCACAAAGAGGAGGGTGTTCTTCTTGCCCAGGGCCAGTCCCCTGAGGTATTCGATTGCAGGACCGCCTATGAGCATGCCTGACGTGGCAATGATGACAGCCGGCTCGCCGCTGTCTATTATGCCGTCCCTCTCCTTGGGGACGACCCTCTTGAACCTGTCATAGAGGAAGGGGTTCCTGCCCCTGTGGAAGATGTCCCTCTGCAGGTAGTGGTTGAGGTACTCGGGATAGGCTGTGTGTATGGCAGTGGCATCCCATATCATACCCTCCATGTATATGGGGTACTGGAACTCCCTGGCAGCCAGTATGGCCATGATCTCCTGGCCACGGCCGACCGCGAAGCTCGGTATCAGGACCTTTCCGCCCTGCTTCATTGTCATCTCAATGACCTGCATGAGCTTCTCCTCGGCCTCCCTCCTTGAGGGCAGGATATCCCTTGATGCCCCGTAGGTGGACTCTATTATGACGGTCTCGGCCCTGGAGAAGTCAGTGAATGCGGGATCAAAGAGCCTTGAGGGCCCGAACTTCAGGTCAGCTGTGTAGAGTATGTTGTGAAGGCCCTCTCCCACATGGATGTGGGTAAGGGCAGAGCCCAGGAGGTGTCCCGCGGGCTGCAGGGTAAGCCTCATGTCGCTCGTTATGTCAGAGACCTCCCCGTAGTCAAGGGTAATGGAGTGCTTTACAGCCTTCTCCACTGCCTTCTTTGGGTAGCTCTCCTTCCCGTTCTTGTGGCAGACGTCGATGTAGTCCAGGCAGAGAAGGGTCATGAGGTCCCTGGTGGGCGCGGTGCAGTAGAGCGGCCCCTTGTATCCCTCCTCATACAGGCGGGGAATCAGGCCGCAGTGGTCCAGGTGGGCGTGTGATAAGACAATTGCGTCAATCTTGTCCAGGTCGAACTCAGGGGCCTCCACCATGGGGCCCTGGTTATTGGAAACGTCAACGCCGAAGTCAAGCAGGACATTGCTCCTCCTGGTCTGCAGGAGCGTGCATGACCTCCCGACCTGGCGGTAGCCCCCCAGGGCAGTGAACCTTATCCAGTCCCTGTTCTTGTCAAGGGGCGGCCTCTCCTCATTTATCCTGGTGCCTATCGTGTTGAGGAACTTCTTCCTGTAGCCTATCTCGCTGTGCAGGAGGTTCCGAACCGCCCTCACTATTTCAGAGTTTATGGCAGGGGCGCGCTCTATCTTGGGGAGCCAGAGGCTCTGCTCCTTTATCTTCCTGAAGGTCTCCCCACCCTTGCCTATCACAAGGCCTGGCTTCTGGGACTCTATGATGACCTTGCCCAGCTCGGGCTCGAAATAGACTGCCTTTATTCCAGCGTCCTCGGGAACGATCTTCTCTATGACCTTCTTGGCCTTCTCGGGCTCCAGGGCAATCGAGAGGTCCGGCCTCACCTCTACCCGCTTCTTGAGCTCCCTGACAATATCCCTGACAGGCCCCTCACTGTTCCTGAAGAAGTCCTTGTTCTTGGTGTATATGACTATCTCCGAGCCCTCGAACTTGACCTCGGTTATGTCAGCGTCCCTGGGCAGGTTGCTCTGGAGTTCCTTAAGAATGCTCATTTTATCTTCCTTACATCTGGTTATATCACAACAAGAGAACAATCACCACCAATCAATACGATAGCGTGTTTTTAGTGGGGATTGTTTCCTTGGAACATAAGTCTGCACTGGATTGGAAGAACCAATCAGGCAACAAGCTTCTTTACGTCTTCGTCGCTAAGCATTTTATAGCCGCGGGAATCTATAACAACGATATCGATTCCGTCCCCGCCTGATGCGATGTCCCTCTTGGTGGCTGCTCTCACCGCGCGTGCCACCAGCTTCTTGGCATCCTCCACCGGCATGCCTGGCCTGAACTTGTCCTCCAGGACCCCGAAGGCCATCACAGAGCCGGAGCCTGTGGAGAAATACTCCTTCTCATCTGAAAGCCCCCCTGAGGGGTCGAGGCTGTAGAGGCAGGGCTTGCTGTCGTACCCGCCTATCACGAGCTGGACTATGTAGGGATAGAACCTCCTGGAGTAGAGTATGTTGGACACCAGCGCGGCAGCGCCCTTTACGCTGGCCTTGTCGCCCTCATTGAGTTCGAAGAGCCTGAGCTCGGCCTTGATGTATCTGACCAGGGCCTGGGCGTCCCCGACCACGCCTGCTGTGGTCACTGCGAGCCTGTCATCGAGCTGCAGTATCTTGGGGAAGTGCTTGCTGGACACCAGGTAACCCATGGTGGCCTTCCTGTCGGCCCCGAGCACAACAGCGCCGTCGGCAATGACGCCCACGGTGGTCGTTCCTGTCTCCATCTGCTTTGGTTTCTCTGCCATGTTATCCCTTCAGAACCAGCTTAAAGATATTGTGCAAAGGCTATTTATAAGCTTTATGGTTCCTTCCTCAACTAACTGAATATGAAGGCATTTTAAAATAAAAAATACAAGCAACGTCACTGAGAGCTTTATAAACCATTATTGTAACTATTAAATAGTCACAAAAATATGTGAGAGCTGAAAAGAATCATGGTTACAAAGGAGGTTTGACTGCAATGAAAACTACATATGAAGGGGATATAACCTATCGGAAGGCCAAGGAAGTCTTGATGGGAAATGCCATGCCAGAAGGAAATCCCATCGGGCTTATTGCAGGTGATAGAGAAAGTTACAGAAATAATGTCTGGGGCAGGGACGGGCTTATATCTTGCCTTGCCATGAGCAATTCTGGAGATGAGGATTTAATCTATCTGGCTGAAAAAACAATCGATACCTTGGCTGAAAAACAGTACAAGGACGGCCAGATACCAAACAAGGTTCCAGTCGACGGAAGTGAGCCAAGTTTTGGTAAAGCAGGATGTGTAGATGCCAGCCTTTGGTATCCTGTTGCTCTCTGGAACCACTACAAAAATACAGGGATAGCGAGTTTTCTTGAGAGAAACAGGCGAAGAGCCGAAGAGGCCATAAAATGGGCAAACTCCCTTGACCAGAACAATGACTATCTTATAGAAGCCAACGCCCGTTCGGACTGGCTTGACTTATATGGAAGACCCGGAAGGGTTTTATACAACCAGATCTTGAACTTCATGGCGTTGAAATCCCTTTACAATATACAGGAAGAGATGAGTGAACCAAAGGTCATAAACTGGCCTTTGGGACCAGAGGAACTCCATGAAAGAATAGAGATGGTCAGGAAAAACATACAAAGGTTCTTGTGGCCAAAAGAAGATTATATCGAAGACATAGAAAAGGAATATGGATATAACCACTCATGGATACATCAGGATTTCCGTAAGGCTTTGGCTGAAAAAAAGGAACTGGAAAAAAGAGGGGAGGAGTATTTTCTGGCAGCTGTTGATTTTGATAGGGTCGACTGGAGGTTTGACACTATTGCAAACACTCTCGCAATCTTATCCGGGATAGCTGATGAGGAGCAGACATCCCATATAATCGATTATATGAAAAACCATAGAATCTTAGAGCCATATCCTGCAAAATCATTAAACCCTCCTGTAACCCCAGAGGACCCTGAGTATAGATTAATCTTCCCAGACTCAGATTTTGAGTATTCAGATGAACCTGGACTGCATAAGGAAAGGACAACTCCGGGAAATTACCATAACGGTGGGATATGGCCTTGGGTAGGAGGGTATGCCGTTTTGGCAGAGGAAAGGGCAGGCGAAGATGTTTCCGAAGATATTGATAGCCTGGGAAGGCTGAATTCCATTTATGATTATGGATTTATAGAGTGGATAAATTCTAGGGGAGATGCTGAGGGTCCAAGGGGAACCACTCGCCAATCCTGGTCAGCAGCCAACTACATGCTTTTGCATCAAAAGATTTCAGGCAAAAATACAGTGTTTGATGATTTAATGTGAAACAACTAAAAAACCTACACTTGTTCCACAACTACCGAATCAACTTTAAGTGCAGGTTATTAAGTTGATTCAGTATAAAATGACATCAGACCATAAATGGAATTTATAAATGATTAAATTTCAATATAGCTGGGGCGCTTAAGGCTTGAACATATGCATGGTTTACTGGTTTTATCCTCCTGTTATTGGAGGCACGGGTATATATCTCGAGAACCTGAGCAAGTATCTGGCAAAGAAGGGTACCAGAATTGAGTTACTAACAGGGCCTGTTAAGGGTGCAAGGAAAATACAGAGATTCGGCAGGTTAACAATCAGAAGAACCCCTTCCCTGAGCATTCATGGAAAAGAAGACCCCCAAAAGAGGGGATACGAGCTATTGGAATATCTTCAAGACATCATACAGGAGAAAGATATTTCCGTGGTTTCTGCCCAGAATTTTCACATAGGCATTTGCCCAGCACACACCCTTACCGTGAATTCTGCCTGCCTGAATACAGCGACTCCGCTGATAAACACAATGCACAACTATTGTGAAAGCAGGCTCGACAAGACCATGTTGGCTAATATGATGTGGAGTAAGGTGATTGGAACAACAAGAAACATGACAGAGCATGCCTATGAGGCAGGAGTTCCCATAGAAAAGATAAATTGCATATACAATGGGATAAGCATAAAGAGGTTCCGGCCCGGCAAAAGCGACTCCTGGCTTCGCAATAAATACCACATCAAGGAGAGGGATTTTGTCATAGTCTGCCCGACCAAGCTCATAAGCCTTGATACAGGTGAACCCCTCTTTGAAAGAAAGGGTTTAATAACCCTGCTGAAGGCAGTCTCTATTGTCAACCAGGCAAAGAAGAATATAAAGCTTGTGATTACGGGGGCGTCACCCAATCCGTTATTCATGCATGAGTACAGGGATGCAGTAAAGAAACTGAAGGACATGGCAAGGCTTTATGGAATCGGCAACAAGTTCATAATCACAGAAGGCGTCAAATCAAAATATATTCCGGCACTCTACAATGGTTCTGATTTGATGGTTCTTGCATCAAAAGATGAGCCGTTCGGCCTGGCATACATAGAGGCAATGGCCTCTGGGCTGCCTGTAATAGGAGCAAGCAGCGGGGGCGTGCCTGAAATCATACAGAATGATGTAAATGGCTATCTGACCCCGGCAGATGACCATGTCGAGCTGGCAAAGAGAATCCTGTGGCTATTGAATGATAAGAAAAAGATGGAAAGATTTGGGGAAAACGGAAGAAAAGTGGCCGTTCAGAGGTTCTCCCTCAGAAGAATGGCAGAAGAGACAATGAAGGTATATGAGTCCGTTGTTAAATAAGGTTCATAATAAAAACATTACATATTATAAATATGTTTAATCACCACATGGGGGCTTTCCACTATTTGCCGTTCTTGAAAAAGCAGCTTAATGAAATATATATAGTTCATTCTCTTGATGCCTTCGTATTCTCTTTAATAGGTATTTTCGTTCCAATTTATTTGTTGACGTTGGGATATTCTGTCTCCCAAGTCTTAATATTCTATATAATAAAACAACTGGCCGTATGTGTTTTTTCATTCCTTGCCGGATACGTCTCCAATCATTTTGGTCTAAAGCACACCATGCTGATGAGGTTTCCTGTCGTATCAGCCTTTTTGATAATGCTTTATTCATTGGATTCAGTTGCCTTTCCTCTGACCCTGATTGCAGTATTGGGAGGGTTTCAGACTGCTTTGTATTGGATGCCGTTGCATTCCCTCTTCTCCCGAAGTTCAGATAAGGTTCACATGGGCACTGAGGTAGGCAAATTGTATTCCTTTCCAAGGCTGGCAAGCGTTATAGCTCCTTTAATTGGCGGTTTCATAGCCATATTTTTCGGATTCAGTACCCTGTTCATTGTTGCGATGATATTTCTGGCTGTTTCGGTAATCCCTCTTTTCTATTCCTCTGAAGTCAAGCCACACGTCAATTTTCAGATTAAAAGGGGAACAATGATATTTAAGAGATATCCCAGATATTTTCTTGGCGTAGGTGTGAACCATCTGGGGGGAATTACAGAATCCGTTATCTGGCCCATCTTTGTATATCTGATTCTGGCAAACGTCTTATCCGTCGGGATGGTCGGTACCTTATTAAGTCTAGGAACAATTCTGTTTACCCTGATTTCCGGCAGACTATCTGACATGTTTGACAGAAAGCGTATCATCAGAATCGGTGCAATGATTATGATTATGGTCTGGTTATTGAGATTCTTTGCCAGCACCGAGGCATCCTTTTATTTACTTACAGTCATGGCGGGCTTTTTTACAGTCCTGATCCTGGTTCCATTCACATCAGTAACCTACGGCCTTGCAAGGAGGGGCAATATTGACGAGTTCATAATATTCAGGGAGATGCCGGTTGCACTGGGTAGAGTATTTATCTTGTTGCTGGCTCTAATCTTTGTTAATCAATTGGGATTCACTTTTCTGTTCACGGGCATCTCTCACCTTTTCCTAGTGCTCTTCTGAATCCATCACTTCTTAAACATGCCATTCAGCTTCAGGTAGATGGCGTTGGTCCAGCCAAAGCCTGGCTGGGTTGGGTATCTGTCCTGCTTGCCTACAGTGCATCTTACAACATTATACTTCTCCCAGAACTTACCCGTCTTTTCAAAAACCCTTTTGTTCATACCAAGCCATTTCATCGCTATCCTTTCAGCATCCATCTCGTAACCATATCTCAAGAGTCCCTGTATCACAATCCACTGCTGGTTTGGCCACCCGTTGGGATAGTCCCACTGCTTGAACTTCTTTGAAAGACCTTCTTTTTGCGTGTTCGCCAGGCCACCCTTGCATTCGAATTCTCTGAGGTTCCTTACCATCTTCTTTGCCATATGCTCGGTGGTTATGCCTGCCCACATGGGATAATACCCCGCAAGTGAGTAGAATTTGCTTCTGAGCTTTCTTTTGTAGTTGTAATCAAAGAACAGGCCCCTCTTCTCGTTCCACATGAGCTTAATCATGTTCTTTTTTCTATTCCTTGTCATCCTTGCATATTTCCTTACCTTGACTGGATTCCCGAGAAGGGAATATATCTTCTTCAGGTCTGTCTCGTATTTGTATAGCAATGAATTGAGGTCAACCGGGAGGTAGTTAAGGCAGTTTTCCTTGTACCTCGATGTCATATCCCAGCCGGATTCGTGCTCTGCTGTCAGGTGTGTCAAGAAGTGGGAGGTATATCTTGAAAGGCCGTTGTAAACCAGGTGACCCTCCTTTGCATGATAGACCCTTGCCATCCAGTAGTCCCTGAGTTCTTCCTCAACAATCCTTGTCATCTTCCTGAGCCATACCCTGTCCTTTGTGGCTTCATAGATATCCAGAATCATTGATGTCAGAAATGGGGGCTGGGACAACCCCAGGTCATAGAACCTGTTCCTCGCAGGAATCACGCCGAACCTCATATAAAGGTAGGCGAAGTTCTCAACCATTCCCTTTGCAAGCCCTATTTTGCCAGATTCAATCAGTCCAAGGTTCTGGAAATAACTATCCCAGTACCAGATATCGTTTTTGTATCTTGTATGATTTGGTGAAATAAACGGTTTCGGCAGGCCTATGCGGATGCCTGCATCCTTGGGTTGATAGCAAAGTGTCCTTTTCCAGTATCTTTTGATATAACTCAGTTCATTCATTACTATAACATTCTTTCCCATCATTTATATTTCTAGTTTTCAGAACTCAAACCCGACGATCCAGAAAACTTTATATATCACAAATGGAATAATATATCACTTGGTTGGGGAACCAGGTATAGAACCCGATTGCACTGATATGGAAACCAGAAACAGTAGGCCACAACTCAATTGGGGAATTGAGTTTGCCTGATGAACATGGGGAATTTTTCTTATTCTGAAGAATCTTAAATAAAATAGGAAAGGGTGTTTAAAAAAGATTTCGATACCCGAATACAACCTTTGAAATGAATACATCAGAGAATACATATCGGGTTTCGGGGGCATGTGGCATAAAGGGCTCGCATCATGCCGAAAATCAGGCCCTTTCCTTTCAAAACAAATCAGGAGGGAAGGAAATGGAATCATTAGTTCAGGAGGTTTTTGAAAGAAGCTTCAGGGAGAACAAGGAAAAGGAAACACAGGAACCGGCAAAGCAGGAGCCGTTCCAGTCAGGGCCTGTGCAGGAAGCCCCTGTTCAGCAGCCCGTACAGGAGGATACCCCGGACGACAAGCCGGTTTATTCGGTGTTCTCCCCGTCCGAGGACACCGCAAAGAGCATCCAGGACGAGTTCGGGCTTGATGTGAAGGAGGCAAAAATCGTAATCCTCGGGCTGGGCGGTGCCGGAAACAACTGCATAACCAGGCTTACCGAGATGGGGGTCGAGGGGGCCTCAACCATAGCAGTCAACACCGATGTGAAGCACCTCTCAGTCTCAAAGTCCGACAGCAAGCTGCTCGTGGGAAGGGACCTGACCAGGGGCCTCGGGGCGGGGGGCTATCCCGATGTCGGAAAGCGCGCCGTGGAGGAGTCAGAGAAGGAACTCAAGAAGGCCCTTGAGGGCACGGACATGATATACCTCGTGGCCGGCCTTGGAGGCGGAACAGGAACAGGAGGCGCCCCTACCATTGCAAGGATAGCCAAGGAGATGGGCTGCATCGTGATAGGCTGCACCACCATGCCCTTCAAGATTGAGGGCGCCCGGATAGGCAAGGCCGAGGACGGGCTCTACCAGCTGAGGCAGGTCTGCGACACCGTTATAGTGATAGAGAACGACAGGCTCCTCAAGATAGCAGGCGACCTCCCGCTCCAGCAGGCATTCGGGGTGGCGGACAACCTCATCTCAACAATAATAAAGGGAGTGACAGAGACCATAGCGACGCCTAGCCTCGTGAATCTGGACTATGCGGATGTCAAGACCATCATGCACAGCGGCGGCGTGGCGGCAGTAGGGTTTGGCGAGTCAGACACCAAGAACAGGGCCGAGGAGGCTGTGGTGAAGGCCATGAGCAACCCGCTCCTCGAGGTCAACTACGACGGCGGCACAGGGGCCCTTCTGCACATCACGGGCGGCCCTGACCTCAAGCTGGACGAGGTCAACATGATTGGGGAGTATGTCTCCAAGCAGCTTGACCCGGACGCCCAGGTTATCTGGGGGGCCAGGATAAACCCCGACTTCAAGGGCAAACTGAGGGTGATAACCATAATAACAGGCGTCAAGTCACCCTACATACTGGGGCCGGTGGCAAGGGAAGAGCCAGCCAAGAGGGACTTCTCCCAGGAACTCGGCATCCCGATTGTCACACGGGCCTAGGGAATCAGGCACGGCTGCGGCACGATAGCCGCAGCCCTCCCTCCTGATTTTGATAATCTTGTTTCTCAAGAATCATACAACTGGTTTGAGTGCCTCTTCATTCGCCCATGCTGCTAGTTTTGGAAGGAATTTGTGGCTCTTTGAGAGTAATATGATCCACAGGGGGCCCAAAATCATGCCCTCTTATCAGTTCAACTAAATGGTATTTGCAAGACCCTCTCCAGTTTTCATAACATGGTTCAACCACGCCTTTATCATCAAAGCTATCCCATAACAAATCATAAACATTCTTTCTGTCACAACCCTCATACTCGCAGCGATGGTAGCTCATATTAATTGTTAGGGAAAAACTTTAAACCCACAGGAACGAAACCAGGTAGGCCAGGCCATAGAGGACCATGCCCACCACCATGTCTATCACTCCGAGAATAAGGGAGGCGAATCCCGCTATCAGGGCGAAGACCGGTGACAGGACAATCAGGAGGACCACACACACCCCCAGCACAAGCACGCCCTTCATGGAGCGCTTTAAGTCATAGAAGAGGGCAAACATGCCCCCTGTCATGACCCCGGCCAGGTGTGCGATGTTCGCCACGTTCCGGGTGAGCTCGGCGAACTGCTCGGGCCTGAAATAGACTGCCAGGGTCTCGAATATGACGAAGGCTATGGCCACCACACCGAGGGGCAGCGGGAATATGTAGAGGTGTATCCTCTTTATGGGGTTGAGGAGCATGGCAGCACCCATGACCCCGAACACGCAGCCCGAGGCCCCGACCACCGGCATGGTTTCGGTGAACATGTAGACAAAGCTGCCCAGGAGGCCGCTGATGAAGTAGATGGAGAGGAACCACTGTCTGCTCACCTCCTTCTCAAGGACCTTGCCGAAGAAGAAGAGGCCCAGCATGTTGAAGAACAGGTGGGAGGCCGAGACGTGCATGAACAGGCTCGTGAACCACCGCCACACCTCGAGCTTGGTTGCCCATGAGAAGGAGAAGAGGTTGAATGCAGCCTCAGTGTTCGGGAGGCTGAACACCAGTATGAATACCAGTGTATTGATTATCATCAGGCCCCAGGTGAGGGGGTGCTCCTCGAAGCTGACCATCTTAAATTATATATGCCAGGGAATAAAAATATAGTCATGAGGAAACTCCCTGAAGGGGAAACCGAGAGGCTTCTGAAGAAGTTCCGGATTCCCTACCCCAGGCACATCCTGGCCAGGACCGAGGAAGCCGCTGTCAAGGCGGCCGGGAAGATTGGCTTTCCTGTCGTGATGAAGGTCTCCAGCCCTGACATAATCCACAAGACCGATGCCAAGTGCGTGATAATCAACATCAGGGACACGGGCTCGGCAAGGGCTGCCTACAGGCAGATTCTCAGGAACGCGAGGAAATTCAAGCCCAGGCCCAGGGTTGAGGGTGTCTCGGTCTGCCAGATGGTTCCTTCAGGGACCAGGGAGGTCATAGTGGGAAGCAAGCAGGACCCCCAGTTCGGCCCTGTCCTGATGTTCGGCCTGGGAGGGATTTTTGTCGAGGTCCTCAGGGATGTCTCCTTCAGGCTCATACCCCTTGAAAGGAGGGATGCCAGGGAGATGCTCAGGGAAATCCGTGGCTTCAGAATCCTGGAGGGCGTGAGGGGCCAGAAGCCCGTGAACTTCAGGACCCTGGAGGACACTGTAATGAAGGTCTCCAGAATGGTCTGGGCCAACTCGGGAAAGGGAAGGAAAATCCAGGAGCTGGATATCAACCCGCTCTTTGTTGACGAGAAGAGGGTCTGGGCGGCCGACGTGAGGGTGCTGGTCTGATAATTAATATTTACAAAGAGATTTCATAGGCATTGGCCAGCCTGTCCAGGGTTTTCTCTGCCTCTTTTAACTGATTATCCGCCCTCTCTAACGCGTTCCCTGTGTTCCTTTCATGAATGAATATGTTTCTGATATCCTCCCCGGCTTCAGTATCTATCACACCGCCGCCAACAAGCTCCCCCACGGTCTCTTCCATTACTTCAGGCGTTACGGTCTTTCCTTTGGTCTTTTCAACAATCATGTCATATGCCCCCGGCACACCAGATGCCCTAAGTATCGTCTGCATGCTTGCAGAAGCTATGGCAGGGTTCTCCAGAAGCTCCTTATCTATGCCATCGAAGTTCGGGTATGTTCTCTCAAGGTCTTCATATATTCTCCCGATAGCAATCCCTATGTTTGACATGGGCACAGGAAAATATCTCTTTAAGAAATTTCTTCTCAGGTCTCCCTGCTTTCTCTGCTTGGCCAGCAAATCGAAGACTTCAAGCTCGGCATCTGCCAGGGTAATAGAAGTCTCGCCCCCCTCTGTTCTCCATGGGTTGACCTTCTGCGGCATTATGGAGGAGCCCCTGTCCTGCTTCTTTGTCTTCTTTTTCAGTATCTTCCTGCTTAGGTATGAGCTGTAGTCGTCCGCCCATTTCAATAGGGGCAGATTGGCCCGTTTTATGATATCAACCAGTTCAAGAAATCTCATGTTGGATTCGTCCTGGTCACATGCGGGCTGGTATTCGAGCTCCACCCCCTCTATCAATCTCCTGTAGAAGGATTGCCAGTCATGGCCGGGATAGGCAGCTATCATGGCTGAATCGTTTCCGACAGCCCCTCCCATCTTCCCGTAGAGCCTGAATGGTAAATACCCGCTCTCTCCACTAACAACCAGTTTGGATATTTCCTGGTCTAGGGCAGAGGCTATATTCGCAACAACCTTCTTTAGGGGGGTGGGAACGGCGTTCTGCTCATGTGTCTGGGCAGCTATCACGGTAAAGGGTCGGGGATAACCCTTCGGCACTTTGTGCCATTCCTCTGCCTTTCTGATAAACAGATTCTGCAGGCCTGCAATCAGCGGGACATAATATTCTTTCATTATATCCCTTACCATGAGGCTGAATACGTTGCTGTCCATGTCTGCAGACGTTCTGCCAATATGCATTGCCCTTTCCATAAGGTCTGGATCGAAGATGTCTCCCATGTTGTACAGGGCCAGAATGGTCATTGCTACAACGTCGTGGTCTGTTTCCTTTTCTATCCTCTTGAACCTCACAAAATCCAGTTCAGAGAAACCTGTGTAGAGTTCTCTGAGGGCCTTTCTCTGATTGTCGCTGAAGGGATGTTCGATTAATCTTTTTCTGGGCCCCCCGTAATTCTGGAATTCGTCACCAAGCCCTATTAGGTATTCCGATTCAAGGGCCAGTCTCCTCCTGACCCATTCGAACTCAGAGGTTATGTGCCTCAGGGGTTCCGTATATCTAGCATAACGGCCTTCTTGGGGAGTAAAGGCGTGCATTGTCCTGATATCATATTCCGTGGGCTCAATGTCCAGGTCCTCAGGAGTGAGCCCTGCCTTTGACAAGGGGTCCATGAAATAACTTCAGTAATAAGTTTTTTAACCTTTTAACCAAGCCGGATACAATCATGGGTTTCTGGGATGATTTCCCTTTAAATTATTTTCTGCTAATTCTTAGTTTAGTATGTTCGAGATCGATGTTAACTATCCCACACTGAGAGAATCCAACATTTCTGGTTTGGAACTTGATAGGAGAGGGAAGGTCAGGGATGTTTACCAACTTGAGGATGGAAACCTTTCTATGGTGACAACCGATAGGATATCAACACATGATGTTGTTTATAAGCAATGCATAACACACAAAGGTTATGGTTTGGTTCAAACAACTGCTCACGCCTTTCCTATCACAGCCCATATTATACCAAACCATTTCATAAGCTCTCCTGATCCAAATGTGATGCTTGTAAAGCCCGCCGAATTATATCCCATAGAGGTAATAGTAAGGGGCATACTCACTGGTTCTGCATGGAGAGAATATAAAAAAACGGGCAGTGTGCTGGATCATGAGCTGCTAAAGGGGATGAAAAAGAACCAAGGGTTCGATAAACCCATCGTGACACCATCAACCAAGGCAGAAGAGGGACTGCATGATATATATCTAACACGTCAGCAGGCAAGGGATATCGTAGGACCTATATGGGACGAAATAGGGAGAATATCACTGCAGCTGTATGATTTTGGCAATGCTGTGGCCATGAAACATGGTGCAATGCTCGCTGATACTAAATTTGAATTTGGGAAGGATGCTAATGGCTCTCTTATCCTTGTTGATGAATTGTTTACACACGATTCATCAAGATTCTTAGATGTTGATGATTATGAGAAAGCTTTTGCTGAAGACAGAGAGCCTGACTGGATAGACAAACAGCTAGTGAGAAACTATGCAGAATCGCTTGGCTTCAGTGGTGAAGGAGAAGCACCCAAGTTGCCTGATTATATAATAAAGGGGGCTGCTGAACGAGTATTGAAGGTTTATACTATATTGTCGGGAGAAGACCTTCCAGCGCCGGCAGAGCCGCCTACTGATGAGAGGATAGCAAGGAATCTCAGAAATGCAGGATTAATTGGCTAATAACTACGTGCTTACCATGACCCCGCCCAGCCCGGCGGCAGCGAACTTGTGGATTATTTCTGCTATGGAGTTGAGGATGCCCTGGGCCTCTCCCATGTCCATGGAGAGCTTCTCGGGCTCCAGAATCTCTATGCTGGAGGGTGCATAGGAGACAACGACCCTCACGAGCTGGTCAAAATTCCTGGTGAGCGCATCAACGTCGACTATCCGGGAGTAGGCCTTCTCTATCCTTGGCGCGGGCTTCTCGACTTCCTGGGTTTCATGGAACCTCCTGTCAAGAATCATCGTCCCTTCCTCCTGCTCCATCTTCTCTACGTGCTTGCTCAGGGCGGATTCGGCAGCCTCCCTGTTTATGGCAAGGACCTCGATAATCATGGTTGACTTTATCCAGCCCTCCCTGAGGCGCTTGTCCGCAAGCCTCTGCTTCTTGTCATCCATAGAAAACACACCCGTATTAGTCGTTATTTGCCTTCCTGCTTATTTAAGTCTTGCGCCCCGTAGAGCATGGCCTTGGCGCGCTCGAGCTGCTCGCTCTCCAGCCTGAGGACCTCCTCGAGCATCTCCCTCTCGGCCTTGAGGAGCGGGCCCTCCCTGTCCATCATGTTCAGGTATATGGAGATGTTGTTCTGGATTATGCCAACAACGTCCCTGGGGTCCGGCTCGAGGTTCCGGCCCAGGCGCACGCCCCTCCTGTAGAGGCACGGGTCCACTCCCCACTTGCTTTTCAGGTAGTTGCAGGCCACCTCACCGACCCTGCACTCTGCGCAGCTCACCCAGTCCTGGCCCTGGCTGGTGGTCAATACCATGCAGGAGTTCTCCTCATCCTTCTCTGCCTTCAGGAGCCTGACCTCCATTATCCCGCCTCCATGTATATTATTAATCGCAATCTATTTTAGTGCCTATTTCAGTGCGCTCCACTTCCTCCCTGCCAGGGCGAGCCTGTGGCCGCAGGTGCAGGTATCCCTCATGGCCGCGACCCCGAAGCCGTGCCTCTCTATCAGGGGCCTGCCGCACTCCGGGCAGTATGTTGTCTCGCCCCTGTGGCCCGGGACGTTTCCTATGTAGACGTATCTGAGGCCCTCCTTTACGGCTATACTGTGGGCCATCTCAAGGGTCCTGGTCGGGGTCGGCTCTGCGTCCCTCATCCTGAATTGCGGGTGAAACCTCGAGAAGTGTATGGGTGTATCAGGTCCCAGGTTCTTCCTGACCCACCTGGAGATATCGGTCAGGACCTTCCTTGAATCATTGTATCCAGGGATTACCAGGGTGGTGACCTCAACCCAGACCCCCTGCTCCCTATAGAGCATGGCCGCCCTCTTTACAGCGGCCTCGCCAGGGGCATTGCAGAGCTTCCTGTAGAAGGACTCGGAGCCCTTGATGTCAATATTGATGGCGTCCAGGTAGCGGCTGGCCTCCATGACAGGCTCCGGGCTGGTGAACCCGTTGGAGACCCAGCAGTTGTAAAGACCTGACCGCCTGGCCAGCTTCATGGTGTCAAGGGCATACTCGAAGAATATCGTGGGCTCGGTATATGTATAGGAGATGCCCTCCACGCCCTGTTTCCTGGCAATCTCCACAATCCTCTCAGGGGGAATGTGCTCCCCAACTATCCCGGCTCCTGCAGCACTAGGCTCTTCCCCAGGTGAGTTGTTCTGAAACTGCGGGTGGGATATCTCCCAGTTCTGGCAGAACTTGCAGTCAAGGTTGCACCCCACCGTGCATATGGAGAGGCAGTTAGAGCCCGGCGCGAAGTGATAGAGCGGCTTCTTCTCTATGGGGTCCACCGCCATGGAGCACAGCCTCTCATAGACAAGGCTGTAGAGCACGCCTGCCTGGTTCTCCCTGACCCCGCAGAAACCCCTCCTGCCAGGGAGAATCACGCACTTCCTGGGGCAGAGGAGACACTGAACCTTCTTCCCCTCCAGCTTCCTGTAGAACAGGGCCTCCTTCATGCAATTCTTTTATCCCAAGGCTTAAAATCTCTTCCGGGCACTGGCCTACCGGAACTCTTATAATTCCGCTTGGCAATAATCTAACACCACTTTGTTTCCCTTCACTACCTAAGCGCCTGCAGGTGGCTTAGCCACCTGATTGTGTTTTTTGTACAGGTGAAGGGTGTGCATTTTGGGTGATGCCCATCTACGAGGAGAACAGGATAATCAGGGACGCCCGCGTCCTGAGGGAGCAGTTCATACCCAGCAGGGTCCTCCACAGGGAGGGCCAGCTCGATGCCATAAGGGACTGCCTGAAGCCCATCCTCAAGGACACGGAGCCCAGGAACACCATTGTCTTTGGAAGCCCGGGGACAGGCAAGACCTGCATCGCAAGGTTCGTGGCCGAGGAGCTCTCTGCCCACAGCACCTCGGTCCAGAACAGCTACATAAACTGCTGGGAGTGCTCCTCCAGGTTCAAGATACTCTACAGCATACTCCAGGACATGGGCCTCACACTCTCGGTTCACAGGAAGGGCACGCCCACTGACGAGCTGCTTGAGAGCCTGAGGAAGCGGCTTGAGCAGCGCTACTGCGTGATAATCCTCGATGAGGTGGACAGGCTCGATGACGACATGGTCCTCTACGACCTGGCCACCCTGCAGGGGGTATGCCTCATACTGATTTCAAACACAGAGACAGTCCTCCATAACGCAGACCCCAGGGTCAGGAGCCGCCTGGCCTCTTCAGAGCGCCTGGAGTTCCCGGTCTACAGGGACGGGGAGATTCTCGACATACTCAGGGACAGGGCTGAGTGGGGGCTGCTTCCGGGGGTGGTCAAGCCAGCTCAGCTCGAGAGGGTGGCCTCTACCTCAGGGGGCGATTCCCGGGTTGCCATAGAGACCCTCAGGATAGCTGCCGATGAGGCTGAGAACAAGGACCTTGAGAAGATACCGGACAGCTCGATAGACAGGGCCCTCCCCAGGGCCCTGGTGAGCAGCAGCGAGAGGAACATCGAGATGCTCTCCCCTCACCAGAGGCTCATCATGGAGATACTCAACCTGGAGGAGACCATTGATGGCGGGGAGCTCTTGAAGAGGTTCCAGAGGCTCTCCGGCCAGAGGGGCCTCAGCAATGTCACAGACAGGACATTCAGAAACCATATGGACCGGCTGGCCCACCTGGGCCTGGTCAGTTCAGAGGGCAAGGCCAGGTGGAGGGTCTATTCCGTTGTACGGCCAGGGGGCTCTAACGGAAATCCGGGTTCCGGATAAAACCGATATCATGCGGCCATAACGGAAAAAAGGAAAACGGAAACGTCCTATCCATAGGTTTATATTGGGCCAGGGTCAAGCCCTTTTTATGGGGGCGATATGCCTTCATGATATCCTCAAGGATATTGCCTCCAATGATAGTGATTCCATGACCCGCGTTGCCACCGCTGCCAGAACGGAACCAGGTGTCGATGAATGGAAGCCCACCCAGGCCGGCCACGAGACGCCATCCCTTCTCTCCTTCACCAGAAGGGAGGAGAGTGTGGAGGAAACCCACGGGGACATTTCAGAGCTCCTGACCAGGAAGTTCAGGGAGTTCTTCCCCTAGCACAAACCCGCTTAAGGAGGCGATTCCATGAATTCTGTGAGAAATCTCCTGGAAGCCATAAACAATTTCCTGTTCCCCTACAGCTATCTCCAGAGCCCGGGCTTCGAGGTCTCCAGGAACCTCATGCCCTGGGACAGGATGCTCAGGAGCCTCTCCTAGAACCAGGCGGAATTACTTCTTGACCAGCTTGCGCTGGTTCCCCATATAGGGCCTCAGGGCCTTGGGAATCAGGACAGAGCCGTCCCTCTGCTGGTGTACCTCCAAGAGGGCCACCATGGTCCTTGACGTGGCCAGGGCCGTGTTGTTGAGGGTGTGGACAAAGCCCGCTGGGGCCTGGCCCTCCCCCTCCCTGAACTTTATGTTCAGCCTTCTGGCCTGGTAATCCGTGCAGTTGGAGTTCGAGCCGATTTCCCTGTACTGGCCATCGGCCATCCACACCTCTGTATCGTACTTCTTGGCAGCCAGGCTTCCGATATCACCCGTGCACACATTCACCACCCTGAAGGGAAGCTCCAGGGCCTTGTAGAGGCCCTCGGCATTCCTCTGGAGCTCCTCGAGAATCCTCCATGAGTCCCTGGGGTGGCAGAAGACAAACTGCTCCACCTTATTGAACTGGTGCATCCTGAAGAGGCCCTTGGTGTACTTGCCATGGGAACCGACCTCCCTCCTGAAACAGGGAGAGACCCCGCAGAGCCTGATGGGCAGGTTCCTGAGCTCCAGGGTCTCGTCCATGAACATGGCAGCCATGGGGTGCTCGGATGTCGCAATGAGGTAGAGGTCCTCATCCTCGACCTTGTACATGACGTTCTCGAAATCCCCCAGGTCGGTCACCCCCTCATAGGGCTTCCTTGACATCATAAGGGGCGGCTCCACCGGGGTAAAGCCCCGCTTGACAAGGAAGTCCACAGTGAACTGCATGATTGCGTAGTCCAGCCTTGCCAGGTCTCCCTTGAGATAGAAGAACCCCGAGCCAGCAACCTTGGCCGCCCGCTCCGAGTCTATCATGCCCAGGTCCTCGGCAATCTCCAGGTGGTTCCTGGGCCTGAAGCCGAACCTTGGAATCCTGCCCCAGTGCCTTACGGGGACGTTGCCACTCTCGTCCCTGCCCCTGGGCACGCTCTCGTGGAGTATGTTGGGGAGCCTCATCAGGGCGTCCCTGTTCAGGCTCTGCAACTCTTGGACCCTGGCCTCCAGGGCCCTTATCTCCCCGGGGAGATTCTTCATCTCCCTGATTTTCTTCCCGGCGGGCCTGCCATCCCTCTTGAGCCCGGCAATCTCCTCTGTGACCGTGTTGCGCTTCCTCCTCAGCCCCTCAAGCCTTTGCAGGCCTGAGCGCCATTCCTTATCGTTCTTTATCAGCCTCTCCAGGAGCTCGAGCTTGTCCTTCTCGCCCCTCTTCCTGAGGTCCTTCCTGACTATCCCGGGGGTTTCCCTGATGAGCTTTATGTCAAGCATTTCTGCACCCTGCTAAAAGAGAGGCCTAACTACAGACCTCCCAGAGGCTTGCCTCTCTCCATATCCTTCCGTACACCGACATGTGAAGGTTGGGGTCTACCACGAAACCACCTATAGAATTATACGGGTCATTATTAATAAAAAGCGGTCATGAGATAATCTTATTATAAGGAGATATCAAAACCAGGTAAGAACGAATATCTGTTTCTTGATATTTTTTTTCTAAGGGCAGCTTCAGCAGAAGGATGCCCCTTGGCAATATAATTGTAATCAAACCATTCACAAAGGTTTCTGATTTCGCATGTATATAATCCACATGCAAGGGGCTTAACTTCATGTATTATACACTTGCCCATCTTGTCATGTGGTAGCCTATCATAACATTCTGTTCCTAGGAACCTCAACCCGACAGAATCTTTTAAGAATTTAGAGATAGACGATTGCTCAATCTTCCCTTCCTCTGTACGTGGAACCTCCTCAAAGAAGATGCACCTTCCATCCAAGTATCTGGGAAAAAGTAACTTCCTGCCCAGATAGATATCCCCTTCAAGGTATTTGGAATACAGCTCCTCAGGTGTGATACCTAATTCATTCTCTGCAAATGTCTCTATCCTCTTGATTTCATCCTCAAGAATAGGCGGTGTACGTTTGCAACACGAAAGCCCCCGTTGACACTTGTGTGTGCTTCCTAATTCCAGCGCCCTCTCGGGCGAATCATCTGCAGAAAGTACATATTCCATAATCTTCTAGATGTTACTAATTAATTTATAAGCAAAACAGCAAGCTATCAGTAATCATTCCAGGCCTTTATCCTGAGGTCATCCAGGCCCTTGCTGTTTATTGTCCTTATGAAGAGCCTCGCGAGCTGGGGGTTGGTTATCAGGGATATCGAGAAGTCCACGGCCATCCTCCTTATGTAGTATTCATCGTCCATGGCCCTGTTCTCGCCCTCTTCAGGGACATTTATCACAAGGTCCAGGCCGCCCCCGGCCATGCGGTCTGAGATGTTGGGCTTCCTTTTCTCGTGGATCTTGTGGAGCATGGTGTTTTCAACGCCATTCTGCCCGAGAAACCTTGAAGTCATCTCAGTGGCATAGATATCGAAGCCCCGGGCCCCGAGGCTCCTTATGGACTCGAGGGATTTGACCTTGTTCTCGTCCCCGCCGAGCGATACCAGGACGCTCTTGTCGGGAATCCTGTATCCAGTGGACAGCATGGCCTTGAGGAAGGCCTCCTCCAAATCGTCTCCCATGCAGGCGACCTCACCCGTGGACGACATCTCCACGCTGAGCGTGGGGTCAGCGCCCCTTAGCCTGGAAAATGAGAACTGTGGCGCCTTCACGCCGATGTAGTCGATGTCCCATATGCTCCTCGTGCTCCGGGCCTTCTTCCCCATCATTACCTTGGTCGCAATCTCTATGAAGTTGCTCTTGAGGACCTTGGATACGAAGGGAAAGGACCTCGAGGCCCTGAGGTTGCACTCTATGACAGCGACCCTGTTGTCCTTGGCCAGGAACTGTATGTTGAAGGGCCCTGTTATCTCAAGGGACTCTGCGACCTTCCTGGCGATGCTCTCTATCCTCTTGACGGTCTCCACATAGGTCTTCTGGGGCGGGATAACCATTGTGGCATCACCTGAATGCACGCCGGCATTCTCCACGTGCTCTGAGACAGCCCAGGCCACGACCTCACCCCTACTGGCAACCGCGTCTATCTCCACCTCCCTGGCGTTCTGGACGTACTTGCTTATGACAACGGGGTGCTCCCTAGAGACATCGGATGCCTTCCTGAGGTAGCGCTCAAGGCCCTCTTCATTAAAGATTACTGTCATGGCAGAGCCTGAAAGGACATAGGACGGCCTTACCAGGACAGGGTATCCCACCCTCCTGCAGAAGCCCCTGGCCCCGTCGAGGCTTTTAAGCTCCTTCCACATGGGCTGGTCTATTCCCAGGCTGTCCAGAAGACTCGAGAACTTGTGCCTGTCCTCGGCCCGGTCTATGTTCTCGGGTGAGGTCCCGAGAATCCTGGCCCCGTGCCTGTGGCATCTCAGGGCGATGTTGTTGGGTATCTGGCCCCCCATGGAGACCATGATACCCAGGGGCTTCTCCTTCTCATATATGTCCATGACGGCCTCGAAGCTCAGCTCATCAAAGTAGAGCTTGTCGCATATGTCGTAGTCAGTGCTCACGGTCTCGGGGTTGTTGTTGACCATTATCGTCCTGTATCCGAGCTTCCTCAGTGTTGTCACTGCATTGACGCAGCACCAGTCGAATTCCACAGAGGAGCCAATCCTGTAGGCCCCTGACCCGAGGACAATGACCTGGCCCTTCTCCCTGAAATCCAGGTCGTCCTCGCTGCCGTGATAGGTCAGGTAAAGGTAGTTGGTCTTTGCCGGGTACTCGGCTGCGAGGGTGTCAATCTGCTTTACAGCTGGTGTGACATCCATTCCCTGCCTCAGTTTCCTGGCATCCAGTTCGTCAATGCCCAGGGTGTTTCCTATCTGCCTGTCCGAGAAGCCCGCCTGCTTGGCCCTGAGAAGGATGCCTCTTGAAAGGCCTTCTGGCCCGGTTTCCCTGAGCATGGATTCCATCTCCACTATCTTTCCCATCCTGTGGATGAACCACCTGTCAATCCTGGAGAGCTGGTGAATCCTGTCAACCGAAAGGCCCCTCTTGAGGGCATCTGCTATGGCAAATACCCTCTTGTCAGTGGGGCTCCTCAGCTCCCCCTCGAGTTCATCGAACGCTATGCCGGGGTTGCAGACCAGCCCCTCCATGCCTATGTCAAGCATCCTTATGGCCTTCTGGAGGGCCTCCTCAAAGGACCTTCCAATGGACATGACCTCGCCAACCGACTTCATCTCGGAACCGATTCTCTTGCTGACCCTCCTAAACTTCTGGAGATCCCATCTGGGGGCCTTGACAACGACATAATCAAGGGCAGGCTCGAAGCAGGTCATGGTCTTCTTGGTTATGGTGTTCTCAAGCTCCGTAAGGGCGTATCCCAGGGCCAGCTTGGTGGCTATGAAGGCGAGCGGGTAGCCGGTGGCCTTGCTCGCAAGGGCAGAGCTCCTGGAGAGCCTGGCATTGACCTCGATAATCCTGTAGTCATCGGATTCCGGGTCAAGTGCGAACTGTATGTTGCATTCCCCGACGACGCCTATGTGCCTTATGAGCCTTATCGAGAGCTCCCTGAGCTTATGGTACTCGTGGTTGTTGAGTGTCTGGGTGGGCGCGATCACAATGCTCTCTCCTGTATGAATTCCCATGGGGTCGAAGTTCTCCATGTTGCAGACGGCTATGCAGTTGTCCCTGCGGTCCCTGACAACCTCGTACTCTATCTCCTTCCAGCCATCCAGGTATTCCTCTATAAGGACCTGCTTGGTATGGGTCAGGGCCTTTTTCACCTTCTCCCCGAGATCCTTCCTGTTGCGGGATATTCCGCTGCCCTTGCCCCCCAGCGCATAGGCCACCCTTGCCATGACAGGGTAGCCTATCCGGTCAGCGGCCTCGAGCGCCTCTTCAATGCTGCCTACAGCAGAGCTCCTGGGGACCTTGAGGCCTATCTCTGAAAGCTTCTTTACAAAGAGTTCCCTGTCCTCTGTGTTCCTGATGGCCTCCACAGGGGTTCCGAGCACCCTCACCCCGTACCTGTCCAGGACCCCCGAATCAGCGAGCTCGACCCCCACATTGAGCGCGGTCTGGCCGCCAAAGGAGAGCAGGATACCGTCAGGCCTCTCCCTCTCTATGACACCCCTGACAAAATGCGGGGTTAGCGGAAGGAAATAGACCCTGTCCGCCATGTAGTCAGAGGTCTGTATTGTCGCTATGTTGGGGTTTATCAGGATTACCTCTATACCCTCCTCCTTCAGGGCCTTGATTGCCTGGGAACCGGAGTAGTCAAACTCGCCTGCCTGGCCGATTTTAAGAGCTCCGCTGCCCAGCACTAATATCTTTTTTGGTTTCACGTCTTGCTACCCCCTTCATTCTTAACCACCTTGAGGAATCTCTCGAAGAGGAATCTCGTGTCCACCGGACCCGGCGAGGCCTCCGGATGGAACTGCACAGACATGAAGGGCCTTTTCTCGTGCCTTATCCCCTCGTTGCTCCTGTCATTGACATTGACAAACCATTCCCTCCATCCATCGGGCAGGCTTTTTATATCTACGGCAAAGCCGTGGTTCTGGGAGGTTATGTAGCACCGTTCTGTCCCCTTCTCGATGCAGGGCTGGTTCTGGCTGCGGTGGCCGAATCTTAGCTTGTAGGTGTCTGCTCCTGCGGCGAGGCCTAGTATCTGGTTGCCCATGCACACACCCATGGTGGGCAGCCCGTGTTCGAGGGCAGCCCTGGCAGCCTTCACTGCCCCGCACCTTTTCGGGTCACCCGGGCCGTTCGAGATGACCAGGCCCCCGGGGCCGTACTCCATGATTCTGTCAAAGGGGGTGTCCACGGGGAATGCAGTGACCTGAAGGCCCAGGGAAACCAGGGAATCTGTTATGCTCCTCTTCACCCCGCAGTCGATAAGGGCTACCCTGAGCTTACCCCTGCCGAACTCCTTCACGGACTTGCATGTAACCTCGCTTGTGAGGTCCCGTCTGTTGGGGTCCTTAACTCCCCTCGCCTCCTCCCTGAGGGTTTCCAGGTCTATCCCGTCCTCGGAGACCTGGAGAATCCCCAGCATGGTCCCCTTCTCCCTGAGTCTCTTGGTGAGGGCCCTGGTGTCCAGCCCCTGGATTCCGGGGATGCCGTTCTCACTGAGCCAGGCATCAAGGCTTTTTCCAGAGGAGTGGTGCGAGGGCTCGCTGCAGAGCTGGGTGACTGCATAGCCCGTTATCTTGGGCCCGTCAGACTGGAAATCACTGCTTGAAACCCCGTAGTTTCCTATCAGGGGATAGGTCTGCACAAGAACCTGTCCCCAGTAGGATGGGTCGGTTATGCTCTCGGTGTATCCCACCATGCCTGTGTTGAAGACAACCTCACCGGAAACCTTACAGGTGGCACCAAAACCCATACCTTCAAAAATTGTCCCGTCCCTTAAAACCAGTGCAGCTCCTTTAGTTTCTTTGATAAGAACCCACCAATAGTTAGATGTTTAAGTATTTAAAAATACAGCCTGGCCAATTAAAGCAGCCATCATCCATATTGTTAACAGAAGGATTTATGGCAGGGGTGGTTGAAATGGAAAAGAAGATACGCTCTCCAATCGTGGTCATGCTCGGACATTGATTATCCTTGTGATAACCAGCCGAAAACGTTGACCACGGAAAGACTTCAATACTTGACAACATCAGGGAAACCGCTGTCACCAAGACAGAGCCAGGACTCATAACCCAGCATATATCGGCCTCCTACATCCCCAGGAATATCATAGTAGAAAGGTGCGGGAAGATGCTTGATAAGCTTGGCATAGAATTCACAATCCCGGGCATTCTTGCTATCGACTCCCCGGGCCACGAGGCCTTCACCACACTCAGGAAGAGGGGTGGGGCAATAGCAGACCTCGCGGTCCTTGTCATCGACATAAACGAGGGCTTCAAGCCCCAGACCGAGGAGAGCCTGAACTATCTCAAGCAGTTCAAGACCCCCTTTGTGGTCGCCGCAACCAAGATAGACAGGATTGCGGGATGGTCCCTTTCTCCCGGGGCGTGCTTCTCCGAGGCCTATGAGAACCAGCCCGAGAGGTCCAGTGAGGAGCTGGACAACAAGCTCTACCGCCTGATAGGCCAGCTGGGGGAGAGGGGCTTCTCTGCAGAGAGGTTCGACAGGGTCCAGGACTTCACCAAGCAGATTGCGGTCGTCCCGCTCTCAAACGCATCCGGCGAGGGCATACCCGACCTGCTCGTTATGCTGGGGGGCATTGCCCAGAGGTACCTCAAGGAGCGGCTCGAGCTGACGCCGGGATGGGGCAAGGGAACCGTCCTGGAGGTCAAGGAGTACCGGGGCCTCGGGACAACGGTTGATGTCATACTGTATGACGGGGAGATAAGGCGCGGGGATACCCTGGTAATAGGGGGGGAGAAGACTGCCGTCACCAAGGTGCGGGCCCTCCTGACGCCAAAGCCGCTCAGGGAGCTAAGGATAGAGAAGGACTTCAGGACCATACCATCTGTCCGGGCTGCTGCGGGAATCAAGATATCAGCCCCCGGCCTTGAGGGGGTCATTGCAGGCTCCCCCTTAAGGGCAGTGAGCAACGAGAGGGATATTGACCAGGCCACCAAGGAGGTCAGAAGCGAGATGTCCGAGGTCGAGCTCGAGACCGACCATGAGGGTGTTGTCCTCAAGGCCGATACCCTGGGAAGCCTGGAGGCCCTAATAAAGACCCTCAGGGATGCGGGCATCAAGGTCAGGAAGGCCCGCGTCGGGGCAGTGACCAAGAGCGACATAGCCGAGCTCAGGTCCCTGGGGGAGCCCATGATATTCGCCTTCGGGGTGAGGATTCCCCCTGAAATAGGGAAGCTTGCCGAGGACAATTCAGTAAAGATATTCTCCTCTGACGTGATTTACCGCCTTGTCGAGGAGCACGAGAAGTGGAATAAGGACAGGAAGCTCAGGGAGGAGGAGGCCCTCCTG
>Ga0315552_1000086_pt1 | contig 58815 bp, 52 predicted proteins | sample SalMarSW160170MG_2_FD_203102 | JGI IMG/M metagenome (GOLD analysis project Ga0315552, IMG submission 203102) | Salt marsh sediment microbial communities from the Plum Island Ecosystem LTER, Massachusetts, United States - Salt Marsh Sediment SW1601-70 ...
TATGGAGAGCTCAACCAGGCTGAGTCCAGGCCTACTGTGGTATAGTCGCTGTTCAAGCAAACTCGTATGGCGAAGGACTTGCATATGGAACGGGCACACGACGGAAACGCAGTTGAATTAGCCAGCACAACCCCTTGACAAAGTTTTAGGGGTGTGTTAATATAATAATGCTCCAAGTAATTGAACAGAAACTTGGTATGTGTGGCCGACCGCTGAGTAAGTGGAAGCTGAAAAGTGCGGGGAAGTAAAAAGCCCAGCGCAAGGTAGGCGGAAGCAGAAAAGAAGGTGGGTGGAGAGCCAGGAAAAGGGAGGTTACTTGGGGCACTTTTTTATCCCCAGTTTTTGTTGTTATACAGGCTATATTAAGTATCGCTATGGAAGGAAGGAGCTAAGTTGGGGTTGATTATCGCGGCCCCTCGCCTTTGATTAGCTCGGGATGGAGGATGCCGATAAAGGGCAAATTACGGTATTCTCCGTTGTAATCTAATCCATAACCCACTACGAACTCATCGGGAACTTCAAAGCCTACGTAATCAAGCGGCACATTTATCAATCGACGTGCTCTCTTATCAAGCAAGGTACAAACGCGAAGACTAGCAGGATTGTGGGCGGAGAGATGACTGAGGATGTAATTCAATGTCATGCCAGTATCTACAATGTCTTCAACCATCAGTACATGTTGCCCTGTTATGCTGCTATCGAGGTCTCTGGTTATCTTGACTACCTGACCATCGCCACCATAGTATGAGATAGCCATAAAGTCCACGGTAACCGGAATGGAAAGGTGCTGCATCAGGTCAGCCATAAAACAGACAACGCCCTTCAAGATGCCTATTAGCACTAATCGCTGGCCAGCGTAATCATGCGAAATGCGTCTGGCCAGGGTTTTTATCCTTCGTTGAATTTTGGCGTGGCTGTACAAAACCCGGTCGACTCCCTCTACTTTAGCTTCGCCTAGAGGGCCATAGCCGTATTTGGCTAGCAGCTTGAGAAAATCATTCTTGGTCAGAAGCATGGCATTGACTTCAGGGTAAAGCTCTCTGAGCTGGCGCAGCTTGCGATTTTTTGCGGTTAGCAAATTTTGTTTTAATGTAGTGAGTTCAATGTAAAGGTCTAACTCGGGCAAATAAAAATCGGGGGTGAACATCTCTGCTATCTTGCCGCCTTTCCACTTGAGTGGAAAGGAACGGGGCTCATAGAGCCATTCAATACAGTAAAAGTCTAAAAGTTTGGCGAAATCCTCCTCGCTGGGATGAGCGAAACTAGATGGCTCCTGGGTAGTAATAGGTAACGGAGATACCTCGGACGATTTTCTTCGTCTCTTACTTGTCTTACTTGCCTTATAGTCTTGCTCCAGCAATTGATGGAGCTCTGTTCTCTCAAAGATGACAGCGCACATGTCAGCAACACTGAGGAGGAAGCTTCTATCAGCTTCGGAGAATTGGCGAGGTTCACGAGTGTAAATTCGAATCTCCCCGATAGCCTCTCCTTTCCTGAGTATAGGAACCCCAAGTATAGAAGATATTCCTTGCTCTAGTGCTATTTGGGGATATTGAACTCTTTCATCCTTAGCAGCATCGGCAATAAATACCACTTCCCCTTCAAGGATCTCCGGGAGACTTTTACGGGCATCAAGCGGCCCTTTTTTCAGATAAAGGTCGCTCAAACCATATGTGCCTACAGTGATCAAATATTCCTTTTGGGAATTGAGGGATAAAATGCGGCAGCCATTTGCATGCATTGCCTTGGCAGTGCTTTTGGCGATAGAATTGCAAATCTTCCTTAAACCAAAATCCGAATTGGCAACTTTGGTGATCCGCTTAAGAGCTGAATAATAACTACCTCTTGATCTACCCATCATTCGATTCCGCTCAGCACATGCTTTTCTCGTACTCTATCCGCATTTAGTAAAGCCACAGGCGAGGCAAATATTGCAGCCTTCCTGGTAAATCAGAGGACCACCACAATCGGGGCATTGCCCGGCCCAACTTTTAACCAGCTCAGGATTTTGGGAAGGTATATTGGGATTAGTGGACTTTTCATTAGTTTCTGTCTTTTCTCTAATGTACTTCTCCAGCACACTAGCAATAGCATCTGCGCATGACAAAATAGCATGTCCTTGCTCCCAGGCAATAGAAGGGCATCTAATGCCGCGCAGGTGCTTCACAATAGAATCTACATCTATTCCAGACCTTAGCGCCAGGGATGTTAGGCGGCTAATAGCCTCAAGCTGTGCTGCGGCGCAACCTCCAGCCTTCCCTAGAGTGGAGAAAACTTCGGATATTCCACGACTATCAAAATTTACTGTCACATAAATGTAGCCACACCCGGTATTTACCCTTTCGGTTACACCCCTGGTAACTTTAGGCCTTTTCCTGGGAGCTAGCTTGCCTTCAGCCTTTTTTACCTCCTCACCTAAAGTGAGAACCTGACTATCTCGACTCCTATCACGGTAAATAGTTATCCCTTTCAAGCCTTCCTGGTAAGCCAGCATATACACTTTAGCTACATCTTCGGGCGTTGCATCGTGAGGAAAATTGACCGTCTTGGATACAGCGCTATCAGTAAATTTTTGGAATGCTGCCTGCATCTTAACGTGCCACTCAGGAGATATGTCATGGGCGGTGATAAAGAGCTTCTTTATCTCTTCAGGAACCTCTTCTATGTCTTTTAACCTCTTTCCTTCAGCTAGTTGCTTCATTAGATTCGGGGAATAGAACCCTCCGCTCTCGGCCGTCTCCTCAAAATACGGGTTCACCTCTATAAATTCTTCGCCTTCCAGGATATGACGCACATAACTTAAGGCGAATAATGGTTCAATGCCACTGGAACAGTTAGCGATTATGCTCAAGCTGCCAGTAGGAGCAATGGTGGTCCGAGAGGCATTTCGAAAATGAGGACCATCGGGCAAGGCATAAATGCTTTTCTGGAAAGCAGGAAAAACTCCCCTTTCTTGGGCTAGCTCTATCGAGGCTTTATCCGCCTCTTCAGATATGAAATGGGCAATTTCCTCGGCTACAACGAGCCCTTGTTCACTATCATAGGGGATACCAAGCTGAATCAACATGTCGGCAAAACCCATCACCCCCAGGCCTATTTTTCTGGTAGTGTTTGTCATATCCGTAATCTCCGGCAGGGGAAATTGGTTGACTTCGATAACGTCGTCAAGGAAGCGGACTGCCAGCTTGACTGTTTGAGATAGCTTGTCATAGTCAATGTATGGCTGGCCATCTTTATCCGCCACCATCTTGGACAAGTTTATGGAGCCTAAATTACAGGATTCAAAGGGAAGCAGTGGTTGTTCTCCACAGGGGTTAGTGCTTTCTATTTTGCCTAATTTAGGGGTGGGGTTATGCCTGTTTATCTCATCAATAAATACGATGCCCGGGTCTCCGGTGCGCCACGCCATATCAACTATTTTGTCAAATACCTCTTTGGCATTAAGCTTATCTGTCATCTCTCCAGTTCGAGGGTTCACTAAATTGTAATCGGTGCCTTTTTCCACTGCCTTCATAAATTTATCGGTCACAGCTACAGAAAGGTTAAAATTGGTTAAAGCTTCAGGGTCTTCCTTAGCTGAGATGAATTTTAAGATGTCGGGATGCTCAACATTGAGTATTGCCATATTGGCTCCGCGGCGCATGCCACCTTGCTTTATGACATCGGTGGTGACATCAAAAGCTCGCATGAAAGAGACCGGGCCACTAGCGATGCCACCTGTAGAACCCACTCTATCACTTGTCGGTCTAAGTCGGGAAAAGGAAAAGCCGGTGCCTCCGCCACTTTTATGAATCAAAGCAGTATATTTAACCGCATCAAAAATAGACTCCATAGAGTCTTCAATAGGTAAAACAAAGCAAGCTGACAGTTGCCCTAGTTCGTGGCCGGCATTCATTAGAGTAGGGGAGTTGGGTAGGAAATCCAGGTTTGTCATTAACTGATAGAATGCCTCTTCCCAAGAGGAAACATCTGCTTTGTCATCGTAATGTGACTCGGCTGAGGCAATATGCCTGGCTACGCGGTGAAATAGCTCTTGTGGGGTCTCGATGACCTTCCCATCCCCATCCTTTGACAAGTATCTCCTTTCCAGAACCCTTAAGGCATTATCGCTGAGTTTGATTCCAGAAACGACTTGGCTTCTGGCTTGGGGAGAAAATTCGTCTGCAGTTAGAATCTCCTTAACCATTGCCTGAATTTGGGAGGGGGACAAAGGCTGTTTAATCTGCCGAGGAACAAACTCCTCCATGCCTGGGAATGGATGAGCCACCCCTAAGCGCTGGCTCACTTGTTCCGTAAAACTCTCCAACAATTTCCTATCACTTATACCCATAGACTCGGCAGCAGCGAAAACAGCTCGAGCTACTCGGTCTCGACCGATAGTTTTTTGGTTCTCTTTCCGGCGGGTTTTGGGCATTTTATCTCCTCTTACGACCAACTAGGGAATTCACCGCCTCGCCTGCCAAAGAACTTGTTCGGCGAGCAGGCTCAGAAGAGGGCAACGGTAGCTGGTTTGCTGGTATTAGCTCTCTTCGTACCGCCAAGCTATCCACCTCTTGTTTTAAAGCGCCGATATCAGCAAATTCCCGATAAACACTGGCAAAGCGAATGTAAGCAATGTGGTCTAGTTTTCTTAATCCTTCCATGACCAAATCACCAATATAAGAACTGGGGACCTCGCTTTTGCCCACCTTGTAAAGCTCAGCCTCAATGGTGTCCACAAACTTATCAATGGCGCCTGTAGGAAGGGGACGCTTCTCACAAGCTTTGCGAATACCCGAAAGGAGCTTGTCCCGGCTAAATTCCTCGCGTCTTCCATCCTTCTTAATAACGAAGATATCATGTGGCTGTATACGCTCGTAAGTAGTGAAGCGAGCATCGCAGGCGAGGCATTTCCTTCGGCGTCTCACTACCTCGTCTAGACCCCGAGAATCTATCACCGTTGATTCATGGCTACCGCAGTAAGGACAATTCACAAATCCCTCCTAATGATTGTGGTATGGAAATATTTTACCACTAAATGTAGTAAAATGCAACATCTCTGCGGAAAAAAAGAGGCTTTATGGTGGACAATTCCAAGGGAATATGCTAGGTTTGACTTAGCATAGGACTAATGAAGAAACTATAGCTCACCTGAAATATCTTGAGGAGGAGGGGGAGGCGGGAGGAGAGACGCAGGAGCAAGGGGCAGTGTTTTTCACGGAGGTATCAAATGCCTGAAGCAAGGGTTGGCATCATTGGAGGAAGCGGGCTTTATAAGATGGGGGGGATGACTGAAGTGAAGAAGGTGAATGTAAGCACGCCCTTTGGCGAGCCCAGCGATGCTATTATCTTGGGCAATCTGGAAGGAGTAAGGGTTGCCTTTTTACCCAGGCATGGCAAGGGACATCGAATAAGCCCCAGTGAACTACCGGCGAAAGCCAATATCTATGCCTTGAAATCTCTGGGGGTGGAAAGGATTATCTCTGTAAACGCTGTGGGCAGTCTTAAGGAGGAAATAGAACCTCTGGACGTAGTCATTCCTGACCAGCTAATAGACTGCACCAGAGGAAGAGCCAGTACCTTCTTTACAGATGGTATAGTGGGGCATGTCTCCTTCGCGGAGCCCTTCTGTCCTGTTCTGAGCCAAATCTCGTTTGAGGCGAGCACTAAGGTTGGAGCTAAGGTACATAAAGGTGGCACTTATCTAGTCATGGAAGGGCCACAACTCTCCACCAAGGCTGAGTCACAGCTTTACCGCTTTTGGGGTGTCGGTGTTATCGGGATGACAGCTTTACCTGAAGCTAAATTAGCCAGAGAGGCGGAAATATGCTATGTCGCACTTGCCATTGTCACCGATTATGATTGCTGGCATCCGACTTACGAATCGGTGACTACGGATATGATTTTAACGAACCTGCGGAAGGGCGTTGATACTGTCCAGAGAATCCTGAAGTTACTGCTGCCTTCCATACCGCAGAAACGAGACTGTGCCTGTGCTAGCGCCCTTAAATATGCCATAGTCACTGGAATGAAATACATACCAAAAGAGAAGAAGAAGGAACTGGGGCTGCTAATTGGCAAGTATTTAGGAGGGGAGGAAGATGTCAGCCAAGATTGAGTTTGGATGTTTGCCCACTGCTATCGGCAGCATGCCTCACACGAATTCTGGCGAGGCCTGTTCCATTATTATGGAATGTCTTCCTGATATTCCCGCCTGGCCCCAATTACCGAAGCGCTCTCCTAAAGAAAACATGATTATCCAATTCAGTGAGGGTTTTCCGGGGGTGGTTATAGATGGGGACAAAATTCGCATCGAGCCATCGGCGGATTTTGAGAGCGGGCTGGAGCAAATTCACATTGATTGTGAGCAGGATAACGTCCGTGAGTATGGCATTTCGGCCGAATATGCTGCCGGGCTCCATGCCTTCCTCTCCAAAGCAGCAGGCAGCAAAATAGTTAAGGGACAGGTAACAGGTCCTATCACCTGGGGATTGAGGGTTACCAGTCAGGATGGTCTGGGCATCCTCTATGATGACACTTTAGCCGAAACCGCAGCCAAGTTCCTGCGACTAAAAGCTTCTTGGCAGGAAAATATCTTAAGGGAGATATCGCCTAATACCATCATCTTTGTTGACGAGCCCTATTTGGTTTCTCTGGGCTCGGTGTTTACTCCTATTCCTGAAGAGAAGGTGCCTGCTCTGCTAGAAGAGGTGCTCAGGGGAATCAAAGGGACAAAGGGATTGCATTGCTGCGGAAATACTAACTGGTCGGTCCTTCTGGACACCAAAATCGATATTCTCAGTTTTGATGCTTACAATTATGCCTCTTCCCTGAGTACCCATTCCGACAAGGTGAAATCCTTTCTTGAAGGTGGTGGCAGCATTGCCTGGGGGATAGTTCCTAATGAGGAAGAGGCTTTGGCTAAAGAATCCTTGTCCGGCCTCCGTGACCGCCTGGAAGAAGCCATGGCTCCATTCACCAGGGATGGCGTTAAATTCAGGCAACTCATAGCTCAAGGGCTGATAACTCCTTCTTGTGGTCTGGAAGGCTTATCGCCTGAAGCGGCAAGTCAAGCTCTGGAATTAACAGCTAAGTTATCCCATGCCTTAAGAAGTCGATATGTGATGTGATGCGGTGTGTCCGAGACGCAACACCTTAAGATATAGCGACTGGAGTTAATTTTAGGTAGGGCTGGCAATGGATGAAGACTTGCATAGCCTGATGATTTCGCTGATTTTTAGTCTAGGGTTACGTAAAATAAAAGCAGGTAGTTGTTGTGAGCAAAAAGATATACCTACCGGTAATAGCCCTGGCAATTGGCTTTGCCAATGCTTATGTCGCCTTTCAAGTTCATAGCATGCTCTTTTGTCTTCTACCACTCTGGGCGTTTCTTCTTGGGTATTTCTCATCGTGGAAGACAGGACTTCTATCGAGCTTCTTGCTCTTTGTAAGCTATACCACTGTTATTGCATTCATGAACTACCCACCTCCCTCCTTCACCCCCAACGGATTTCTAGAGTATATCTTTAACTTTGTTTGGGGAGGATTCATCCTCTGCATAATAGGATGCGGAGCGCCATTGGTCAGGAGGGGAGTTAAGAACTTCGGATCTATAGGAGTCCTAGTTCTCCTTGCATTATTATTAGTTTGGTGTGGTTTCTTATCCTTTACCGGATACGGTTACTGCTATCAGGTCATAATTGAATCCTCAAAAAACCTCGATGACCTAGAACTCTACCTGCCCTTGGTCGCTATTGCTCAGGAACCATACGCAGAGATATTTAATCATCCACATGCATTCCCGGGAGCCGAAGGAAGTTTTAGGGGCGGGCTTTCGGAGGATTACTCCCTTGAGATAACAGACACCGAGTATGGCAAGATGCTGAAAGTTGGCGTCCCTGGTCTTGAAGCAAAGTATAAACCGAGTGAAGAAACAGTTAAGCTGGGACCAGAACCGCCGACACCCGTTGACATGACACCGGGGCTGGAGCCTTATCCCTACGTTGGAAGCATAATTTTTGATATGTCGCACACACCGCATGAGGAACTGCAATTTATGCCTAAGTACGATGTCCAAGAGGCTAAGGTTATATATTCTGAACGATTCTTGGGAATGATAAGGGTAGAGGCTAGAGAATTGGTGCAAGAATTCAGAGTTCCCATAAAGGTAAGCTCTGATACAGAAGCAGAAATTAAGATCTACTTAGAGTGCTGGTATGTATGTGGAGGGGGGATAAACTTCATGAATGGTAAAGGTGAAGTTTATTCAGAGACTGTTAAACTCGAGACAACAACCAGTAATGAGTGGATTCTTGTTGCTGGGGAAGCAGTAAGCAGTTTCGGAGTGGGCTCAAGGGTGGATTAGCTTGGCGCGAGTTTACCTTTATTGCCTTCTTCTAAAGCCCTTATTTTATTCACCCTTCGTAAGTGTCTGCCGCCTTCAAAATCCGTGGCTAAGAAAGTTTTAATGATTTCCAAAGCGGACTCGGTGTCTATATTCTCCCCCCTGAGGCACAGAATGTTGGCATCGTTGTGCTGGCGGGCTCGTTGTGCTGCAAATACATCACAGCATAAAGCTGCCATTACACCCTTTATTTTGTTGGCAGCTATGCTTATGCCTATGCCAGTGTTGCATATTAGAATGCCCTGGTCGAAATTGCCCGAAGCCACGGCCTCCCCGACTTTCTGGGCGATGTCAGGATAATCCACAGGGTCGGTGCTGTAGCAACCAAAATCTTGATAGCTATGACCCGCGTTTTGCAGAAAGGGCATAATTAGCTTCTTTAAAGCAAGGCCGCGGTGGTCACATCCTATAGCAATGCGCTTCACTCTTTGCCTCCAAGTATTCCTTATAAGCTTTGTCAATTTCATGCGAAGGCATGGTGCCCTGACGCAAAATTATCGGCGATTCATGGGTAACATCCACTACTGTGGATTCCTTGCCGCCGGGACATTTGCCTCCATTGATAATAAAGTCGATTTTTCCTCCCAGTTGTTGTCCAACTTCATCGGCAGTCAAAGCCGGTGGTTGGCCACTAATATTAGCGCTGGTCCCGATTATGGGATTCCCCAGGCGTTGAATGAGAGCCAGACAAACAGGGTGGTCGGGAACTCGTACTGCTATGGTGGGTCCTGAGGCTGGATAGACAGGCAACGAATCTGTTTTTGGCAGAACCAGAGTTAACCCGCCGGGCCAGAACCGCCTTGCCAAAAACCAGGCAATTTCTGATATTGGATCGGCCAGAGTAGTCAATCGCTCTACATCAGCGATAAGCAAGGGAAGTTGCCGATGCTTGGGTCGGTTTTTTATCTCATAAATCCTTTCCACGGCTGTGGAATTGAAGGCGTCAGCCCCCAGGCCATAGACCGTATCGGTAGGGAATGCAATTACCCCACCCATTTGGAGGATTTTAACTCCCTTCTCAATTTCTCGTTGTAAAAGGCCCATCTTTTTCGACGTTAGTATAACATGGTGACATCCGGGGTAGGAATTTATCCTTTCCACATTCAGGAACTCGGGAAGGCTTTAGCCGTGAGTGAGAAGCCTTGCCAGGTGGGAAAAAGCTTAGCCTCTCTCGGGTTGATAATAGTTCAAGACAATGATAAGCTAAATGAACTCACCACCGTAAATCTGCAATGAAAAAGAAGTCAGAAAGCCACAGAATTGCTGCCAGCGATGATATCGAAGTCTCAACTTATCTGGAGCTGGCCAAAGAGTTGCGCGGCGAGCAACCTGTAGTTGAGCCTAAGCTACCACCAAGCGAGCGTGAAACTATAGTGGTGCTCGACTTTGGCTCTCAATATAGTATGCTCATTACCCGGCGGGTACGGGAATGCAATGTCTATTGTGAGCTTGTGCCTCATGACACGCCTTGGGAGAAAATAGCTTCCCTTAACCCAAGGGGATTTATCCTCTCGGGAGGTCCAGCTAGCGTTTACGATTCTGGGGCTCCTTTGCCTTTACCCTACATTTACGAAAGCCGTCTCCCTGTTATGGGCATTTGCTATGGAATGTTTGCTATCGCTTATGACTTGGGTGGCCATGTAGCTCGGGGAACGAAGCGCGAATACGGGCATACAATCTTACACATAAGTGCTGAAGACTGTCCTCTTTTTGCCGGTCTTCCTTCTTCTCTCCCGGTGTGGATGAGCCATGGTGACCAAATAATGGAGATGCCGCCTGGCTTCAAGGCTTTGGCTTACACTGAAAATTCGCCGTTCGCTGTTATAGGTAACAACAGCGGCATTTATGGACTGCAGTTCCACCCTGAAGTGGTTCACACAGCTCAGGGGAAAACCATATTCCAGAATTTTGTACTTAAAATATGTGGCTGCCAGGGCAACTGGACACCGGCTAATTTTATAGCTGAGAGTGTAGATAAGATTAAAGAGCAAGTGGGTGGCGGGAGAGTGGTCTGTGCTCTTTCTGGAGGCGTCGATTCGGCGGTAACCGCTACCCTTATTGACCGTGCTATTGGCAATAAGTTAACTTGCATCTTTATCAACAATGGCTTATTGCGTCGTGATGAACCGGAAAGGGTGCTTAATACCTTCAAGCGTAACCTCAAAGTGGATGTAGTTTACATAGACGCTACCGATAGATTCTTAGAACGACTTAAAGGGGTTAGCGACCCGGAAAAGAAGCGGCAGTTAATAGGAAACGAGTTTATCCAAATTTTTGAGGAAGAGGCGGCCAAATTAGGTAAGATTGATTTTCTCGCTCAAGGCACTCTTTATCCCGATGTTATTGAAAGTACCTCCGCGGAAACCAAAGCTGCGGCTAAGATAAAGAGCCATCATAATGTCGGTGGACTACCGGCCAAAATGAATTTCACTCTTATCGAGCCCCTGAGGTATTTGTTTAAGGATGAAGTCCGAGAGGTGGGGTTAGCTCTAGGCCTGCCTGAGGATATGGTCTGGCGACAACCATTTCCCGGACCGGGGTTAGCCATCCGCATCATCGGTGAAGTGACCAAAGAGAAGCTGGAGATACTCCGGGCCGCTGATTGGATTTTGATGAATGAAATCAAAAATGCCAAACTCTATCGTCAACTTTGGCAAAGCTTTGCTGTACTTACCGATGTCAGGAGCGTTGGCGTCATGGGCGACTACAGAACCTATGGCTACTTGGTAGCGGTCAGAGCAATAACCAGTGAAGATGCTATGACTGCTGATTGGGCTCGCCTGCCCCACGACCTTCTTGCTAGAATATCTGACCGCCTGGTTAATGAAATTCCCAGTGTCAACAGGGTAGTCTACGATGTCACCAGTAAGCCGCCGGCGACTATAGAGTGGGAATAAAGATTAAAGGAGAAAGAGATGAGCCATTCTTTTGAAGAAAGTTATGAAGAACAGCTAGCTATACAGGATGACCTGGGTATGCTCCGCGACGATTTGATAGCCGAGTTGCAAACCATTAACCAGTATCAGGAGCATATATTGGATCTGGAGAACGAAGAGGCTGTGAATACACTGGAACATATTGTTAAAGAGGAAAAAGAGCATGTCGCGGAGTTGCTGAGATTAATTCAAAATCTTGACCCCGCTCAGGCCGAGAAATTCAAGAGGATTTTATAATGCCATGGCACACAGAGTGAAATTAAAAGGGGTGAGGAAAAATAGGGGGAAGCATAAGAAGAAAAAGAAGCAGTAGGTATTCTCCGAGGCCAAGATCGGCTGTTTCTAGTGGTAGCTTTCACCATCATTCCCAGTGCTATCTTTCAAAAAGCTGGCGTTGAAAAGTCCAGAAAATGGAGGACTTAGTACAGCTATCCCTTTGAAAACTGGCGCGCGAGAGTGAAATTTGAAGATACTAGTCGTTGGCGGTGGAGGCAGAGAACACACCTTGGTCTGGAAGATTGTCCAGAGTCCCAGGGTGGAAAAAGTTTTCGCTGCTCCGGGGAATGCCGGCACAGCGGCAATCGCGGAAAATCTGAATTTGCGCCCCACAGACATAGAAGGGCTAGGCAAGGCAGCTAAAGAAAAAGGCATTGACCTCGTTGTGGTTGGTCCTGAAGCTCCGCTAGCTTCGGGCATAGTGGACTACTTTGATAGTCTGGGTATTCCTGTTTTCGGTCCCACTAAAGAAGCCACCCAATTAGAATCAAGTAAGGTTTTTGCCCGAAATTTGATGGAGAAGTATGGCATTCCTTGTCCCAAAGGCGCCATTTTCTCCTCTTATTCTAAGGCTCGTGAGTACCTTCAAGAACAGCGTCCACCCGTTGTCATCAAGGCCGACGGATTAGCCGCTGGCAAGGGTGTGATTATCGCCGGTTCTTTGACAGAAGCCAACAAAGCCCTCGGTGACATCATGGAAGCAAAGATTTTTGGCTCCGCTGGAGAAAAGGTAGTAATTGACGAATACCTCAGCGGTCGGGAGGTAAGTCTCATAGCATTTACCGATGGCAAAACAGTCTCACCTGTGGTGCCGGCTTGTGACTATAAGAAAATCGGAGATGATGACCAGGGTCCCAACACCGGAGGTATGGGGAGTTACAGCCCACCGGGTTTTTTCTCCGCTGGGATGACAGAAAAGGTAACCAGGGATATCTTAGTGCCGACTGTGAAGGCCATGGCTAAAGAAGGCATGCCTTATAAGGGAGTGCTCTATGCGGGGTTAATGATTGTCGATGGAGAACCTGTGGTGCTGGAATTCAATGCTCGCTTTGGTGACCCGGAAACTCAGGTCGTTTTGCCTCTTCTCAAAACCGACCTGGTGGATATACTTATGGCAGTAGTCCAGGGCAACCTTGACCGGGTGAAGATAGAGTGGAGTTCCGGGGCTTGCGTTGGAGTGGTTATGTCTTCGAATGGTTATCCTGGAAGCTATAAAACCGGCTTTCCTATACAGGGGATAGACAATGTGGACAGGGATGTGCTAGTTTTCCATGCTGGAACTAAGTTGGGGAATGATGGCATAATTTATACCGACGGCGGGCGAGTGCTCACTGTAGTAGGTATGAGCAAAGATATGGCTGAAGCTCGGAAAAAGGTTTACCGCAACATTCCTAAAATTTACTTTGAAGGCTGTTATTATCGTAGGGATATTGCTTTAAGGGAGATAGCCTGAATGGCATTAGTGGGCGTGGTAATAGGGAGTAAAACAGACACCGAGCTGATACAGCCGGCGCTGGACACGCTTAAGCAATTTGGCATTGATTATGAACTTTCCGTTATCTCAGCCCATAGAAATCCCGAAAAACTAAGGGAGTATGGCCTGGAGGCAGAGAAGAGAGGGCTCAAAGTTATCATTGCTGCTGCTGGCAGAGCTGCTCACCTTCCCGGCGTCTTGGCTAGCTGGACAACTTTGCCCGTAATCGGTGTGCCCTTACCCACTAGCGAGTTAAAAGCCATAGATGCTTTACTTTCCATAAGCCAGATGCCCGGGGGAGTGCCAGTAGCCTGTATGGGCATCGGGGCGAGTGGAGCCAAGAATGCCGCCTTGCTCGCCGCCCAGATTTTGGGCACCGAGCATAAAGAGATAAAAGAAGCCTATCGTAAATACAAACAAGAGTTAGCAAGGGGATAATATGATTGAACGGTACTCCAGACCCCGGATGAAGAAAATCTGGTCTGATAAAAACAAATTTGACCAGTGGCTCAAGGTGGAAGTAGCCGCTTGTGAAGCCCGGGCTGAGCTGGGCGAAATCCCCCGCGAAGATATATTTAAGATAAAGAAAGCCAGCTACAACCTGGGCCGTGTTGCCGGGTTTCTGAAGGTGACCCATCATGACATGACTGCTTTTCTTAACTCGGTTGCTGAAAGCCTGGGCAAAGAGTCACGCTTCATACATCTTGGGCTCACCTCTTCGGATATTATGGATACCGCTCTTAGCCTGCAATTGACGCAGGCGGCAGATGTCCTGGCTCAAGATGTGGCTGAGCTTATATCCGTCATGGAGAATAAAGCCGTAGAGCACAAATACACCATTATGATGGGGCGGACCCACGGTGTTCATGCTGAGCCTATTACCTTTGGCTTAAAGATGGCCCTGTGGACTGAAGAAATGAAGCGAAATGCTCAAAGGCTGGCTGAAGCTAGGAAAAATATCTCTGTGGGCAAAATATCCGGCGCAGTAGGCACTTATGCTACTGTGCCTCCTCAGGTTGAAAAAATAGCGTGCGCCAAGTTGGGGCTCGCTCCAGCTCCCATATCAAGCCAGATAATCCAGCGTGACCGCCATGCCCAATTCCTGACCACTTTGGCTATTATCGCCAGCTCTCTGGAGAAATTTGCCACTGAGATTAGAGGTCTCCAGCGAACAGAAGTCAGGGAAGTTGAAGAGCCTTTTGAAGAAGGGCAAACAGGCTCCTCGGCGATGCCCCACAAAAGAAATCCCGAGCTTTGTGAGCGTATCTGCGGCCTGGCCAGATTAATAAGAGGCCATGCTTTAACTTCCCTGGAGAATATTGCCTTATGGCACGAACGTGACATCAGCCACTCCTCCACAGAACGAATTATCCTGCCTGATTCCTGTCTGGCGCTGGATTACATGTTATCTATATTTACCTCGATAATAAAAGGCCTCAAGGTTTATCCGGAGAACATGCGTCGTAACATTGAGCTTACCCAGGGGCTGGTCTTCTCCCAGAGAGTACTCATTGCTTTAATAAATAAAGGTCTAACGCGAGAAGAAGCTTACAAAATGGTGCAAGACCACGCTATGAAGGCCTGGGAGGAAAAGAAAGACTTTCTGAGTTTGCTTAAAGCAGACAGGCGAGTAATAGCTCATTTGAGCGAAGAAGAACTGAACTCTCTGTTTGATTATGGGTATTATCTGAAGCACGTAGATGACGTCTTCGAGCGGCTAGGGTTAAGCGAGATAAGGAAGAAGGCAAAGCGAGCTAAGATAGAAAGCTTGGCTCCACGTGCTGTCTAGCCTGGGTTAAATATGTCTGTATTATTGGAGACCAATCTACCTCTATCTTTATTTCGCCGTGGCAAGGTGAGAGATGTTTATGATTTAGGTGATAAACTACTCATCGTGTCCACCGACCGCATTTCTGCCTTCGATGTTGTCCTGCCCTGCGGCATCCCTGACAAAGGAAAGGTTCTTAACCGGCTTTCTGCCTTCTGGTTCGAGAAAACAGCCCATATCCTCCCTAATCATCTTATCAAGGTAATCGATAGCGATTTTGTTCTGAATGAAGTGAGAAATCTCTCGAGCCAGCCGGGGGAGTTACCGGATTCTCTTATCGGCCGCTCTATGCTTGTGGCTAAGGCCGAGCGCATACCTGTAGAATGCGTTGTTCGGGGCTATCTAGCTGGCTCGGCATGGGTGGAGTATAAAGAGACTGGAAAAATTGGCCATATCCATTTGCCATTGGGAATGAAGGAAAGCCAGGAATTATCCCAACCTATCTTTACCCCCACTACTAAGAGCGACACTGAGCATGACCGCCTTTTAACCAATCAAGACATAAAAGACCTTGGTATTGAAAACCTTTTTGAGGAGTTAGAACAAAAAAGCCTGCTTATCTACTGCTATGCCCGGGATTACGCTAAAACCAAGGGCATAATAATTGCCGATACTAAATTCGAGTTTGGTTTCATCAATGGTCAATTAGCCCTTATCGATGAGCTACTAACGCCAGACTCAAGTCGTTTCTGGGATGCCAGCCAATATAAGGTTGGCTACTCTCAGCCCAGCTTTGATAAGCAGTTTGTTCGTGATTGGCTTTCAGGTTCAGGATGGAATAAAGAACCGCCAGCGCCTATGTTGCCACCGGATGTAATAGAGGGAACATCAAAAAGATATCGTGAGGTGTACAGCAAGTTAACCGGGGGCGTTCTCGGAGAGGAGCAAGACAAAGATCGATAGAAGCAAGATCAAGCCTTTTTACGTTCCTATTCAGCCAATACCTTGACCAACCGTAACGAGTTGCTATCCAATTCCTTTCTTTTCTCCCAGGTTTCCCTTAGCGGAGTGAAGGCTATCTCCCCCTTTAACTCTCCCACCATGTAACCTGCTTTCCCATCGAGCAAGGCATCAACAGCCGCTGCTCCTAACTTGCTGGCGAGAACTCTATCCCTGGCTGTAGGTGAGCCGCCTCTTTGGACATGTCCCAGCACACAAATTCGGTACTCCAGCCTTAATCGCTCCCATACTTGTTGAGCAATTGAAAACGCACCGCCTGCCTCATCTCCTTCGGCAACTATCACGATAGAGGCTTTCTTACCTTTCTTGAAGCTACGCCTTATATCAAGGCAAAGCTGTTCTATTTTCGTCTCTACTTCCGGAATCAGGATATCCTCGGCTCCGCCAGCAATTCCTACCTCCAGGGCAATAAATCCCCTGTGCCTTCCCATGACCTCGATGAAGAAAGGACGCTGTAGCGACCCCGCAGTATCTCTGATCTTATCTATGGCATCTAAAGCTGTATTTATGGCGGTATCGAAGCCAATAGCATAGTCAGTGCCATAGACATCATTATCTATGGTGCCGGGAATACCAATCACCTTCACATCTCCGGCTTCAGCCAGGGCTGCTGCACCGCGAAAGGTGCCATCCCCGCCTATAGTTATCAGTCCCTCAATACCTTTCCGTTGCAGAATTTCATTTGCCTTCCTTACACCTTCCTCGGTCTTCATTTCTTCACAGCGAGCTGTTTCCAAAATAGTGCCCCCACGGTGGATAATATTGGCTACCGACCTACGACCCAACTTTACGAAGTTCTCCTCCAATATACCGCGGTATCCTCGGCGAATTCCCACGACCTCCAGCTCGCGACTAATCCCATAGCGGACGATAGCCCTGATGCAGGCATTCATCCCCGGAGCATCACCGCCGCTGGTTAAGACGCCAATCTTTTTCATAATACTTTACGATTTAGCCTCTATTCTACCATGAGCAGTGAAATTATTTCACAGGACTTTGTAGAAAGCCGCGGCACCCAAGTTGCCAGGCAGAAAAAGCCCTCAGTATTCTCAATGCTTGGCTTCCTAGCTCCCTTAAACCCTGTAGCTATCTCGATAATACACTAGCAAGTATAACTCTCTAAGCAGGTCAGACTCGTTGTGCTTTATGATTTGCTGCAAATAGTTATCATCCTCTGTGTAAAGGAATCTTTGCCATAGCAAAGGGACGTCTTTGCCGCTTATCACTGGCTCGTTAAAATAGTGCTCCGCGTGAGAAAACAGCTCGTCCAACTTCGGCCACTTGAGGTAAAGTGCCTCGGCTTTTTCCTTCCAGGGCTGAAATAGGTCTATCCCTTCTATATCGATCCCTTTAGCTTGAAGAAATCCCTTCTCGAAGGAAAGATTGTAGGCGTAAAATGGCATGGGGAGCGTCGGAACGAGTTCAGCAAGCTGAGCGATAAACGGCGCTTCTTCTTTCGAACTCCGGCAAATTATCTCAAGGTGGCTCCCTTGAATGTAGCCAAAAAGCACTATCTCATCTTGGCCCATATCAAGACCACTGGTCTCCAGGTCAATCAAGGTCCCTTGGGGGATACCTAACATTAATTCTCGGCTGTATGAGGTAATCATGCCTGCATCTTCTTGTTTCTACCACTATTATACAATCCAGATTATACTAAAGATAGCATGATTCTGAACCTTATCTTCCGTCTATTCAGGTAAATGCCAGAGCGGTATAATAGATAATAAGAAGAGCGAGCTCCAAATTTTGAAGCTCGCTCCTGAATATCGCTATTCAGTTTTTAAATCACCCCTACTCTTCCACTTCAGCTTCCGGCTGAACTGCCGTTGCCCCTTCTTGGGAGCCTTGCCTTACAGACGAAGAGCTCGGGGCTTCCATGTGCTCTCAAGCAACGCACCTTACCTATCGAAGCCACCTCCCCCCTTACGTTGCCGGGGAGCTCCCATGGGGAAACATCCATCGGCATAACCAAGCTTCTTTCCGTGTCATGCCCCACCTCCTTGCCAGGCGTTGACCATTCTTGCCTAACATCTATATTATAACATAATACAGAGGTTATGTCAAAAATCCGAGCGTGGAACTGTTAATGGTCAAAAATCTGAGAGGCGGGAAAGATGTTATTATAGGCGCCAAAGGACCCGTCAATATGGATCCTTGTGAACAGTTAAGGAACAAGCTTAAGGAAGCTGTGGAGAGGAGCAAAGCCGATGGCATACTCCTGTCGGGAGGGCTCGATACCAGCATTTTGGCTTTTATAGCCAGGCCAAGTGTGGGCTTCACAGTGGCGTTGAAAGACTCCCTGGCATCCGACCTTGTCTATTCAGAGAAGATTTCCGAGCTCTTAGGAATACAGCATAAGAAAATAGAATTTACTACGGAAGAGGCGCTTGCCACCCTTCCCGAGGTTATAGGAATACTGAGGACCTTCGACCTCGCCCTGCCTAATGACCTTTCCATATATTTTGCCCTAAAACTTGCTGGGGAGAATAGAATTAGTTCCGTCATGACCGGCGATGGCGCAGATGAGCTCTTCGCCGGCTATTCGTATATGGCAGAGCTTTCTCCTAAAAACCTGGAAAGATATATAAGAAGACTTTCACAAAACTGGCATTTCTCCGCTGGTTATCTTGGCAGGGCTTTGGGCGTTGAAGTAAGGCAGCCCTTTCTTGACGAGGATTTCATTCGCTTTGCCCTGGAAATAAGCCCGGAGCTCAAAGTCAAAGATGGGGTAGGGAAGTATATCCTGAGAAAGAGCTTTGAGGACTTGATTCCGGTGGAGATAGTGTGGCGGAGAAAGGAGCCCATAGAGTACGGCTCAGGCTCCACCAAGCTTCACGAGATAATAAACAATATAGTCACCGATGAAGAATTCCAATCGGCAAGAAAGGAAGTTGACATAAAGTTCATAAACAAAGAGCACCTCTTTTACTGGCGTATCTATAATCAAGTCGTGGGAGAAATACCTAGAGCCTCACTTTCGGCTCCCTCTCCATTTACTGGAGAGGGATGGGGTGAGGTAAAAAGCTGTCCCTGCTGCGGAGCAGGTATGGGCATATACCATTGCCCAACCTGCGGCTTCTCCCGCCCACTGAAGGAATCGTATCAACTCGGTTCATGATTCCCGCCTGCCATAGCTGTGCGGTGGGCAGGCCGTGATGAGAGTGGTAGGCAGCTTATTAATAGGGTGGGGATAAACACATACTTCGGCTCCGTAAACCTTCTTGATATTCGGTGCTGTGAGTATGTCGAGTGGCGTGCCTTCAGCGTAAACTTTTCCTCCATTGAGCATGACCATCCAATCGCAGTATTGGGCGGCTAAATTCAAATCATGTAAAGCGATAATGACGGTCAAACTTTGCTCCAGGCAAAGGCTCTTGACCAGGTTGAGAATTTCGACTTGATGGTTTATATCCAGATTGGCAGTTGGCTCGTCAAGGAGCATCGCCCTTGGCTGCTGGGTTAGTGCCCGGGCAATAATAAGCCTCTGTCTCTCTCCTCCTGAGAGCTCACTTACCCTGCGCTCGGCAAAGGATTGGGTATGCGTTGACTCCATGGCTTGCCAGGCGATAGTCAGGTCCTTTCCTCCCTCGTAGCGAAGAAGCCCGAGGTGAGGCGTTCGTCCCATAAGCACCACTTCAAAAGCAGTGAAAGCCCCGGGTAAGGCCGGACTTTGCGGCACTGTGGCCACCAGGCGAGCCAGTTCATCTCGCTTAATAGTTTTTATATCTTGACCGTCAATCAAGATATGCCCGGAGAACAGGTCTATGACCCGGGCCATGCCCTTGATTAGTGTTGACTTCCCCGAGCCATTGGGGCCAACCAGCCCCAGTACTTGGCCGGGCTTAGCCTTCATATTTACATCATGCAAGATAGCTCGATGGTCGTAGCCCAGGCTGACATTATCCAGCTCAATCATGGTGTCTCATCCTTTTAGAAGAAAGCGAGCCCCTTCCTTCTCCGCAATAGATAAAGAAAGAAAGGTGCTCCACAGAGAGCAGTGATTATCCCTACCGGAATCTCCGTAGGAGGAATTATGGTGCGGGCTAAAGTATCGGCCAGGATAAGGAAGATGGCACCAACCAGCGTGGATAGAGGGAGCAAAAACCGGTAGTCCGGCCCCCAGATAAGCCTCACTGCATGAGGGATGAGTATGCCGACAAAACCGATAAGGCCAGTGAAGCAAATCGCTGAGGAGGTAATGAAGGTAGCTGCAGCCAGTAGTATAAGTTTGACCTTTTCCACATTGATGCCCAGTTGTTGAGCCTGCTCTTCGTCAAGTTGCATTACATTGAGCGGTCGGGCATGAATCCAGATGATTGCGAGGCCTGCTAACACACAAGGGAGGACTGTCCACACCTCAGACCATTTGGTTAGATAAAGTCCACCCAGCAGCCAGAATACAATCCCATGGAGTTCTTCACCGGAAATGGTCATTAGATAGGAGTTCATGGAGGCCAGAAGAGCACTCATAGCTACTCCAGCCAGGATAAGGGTGGTGGCGGGCAAGGTCTTGCCGACACGAGCCAGCAAATAGACCACAGTGACGGCGCCTATGGCACCAATGAAGGCAAATAATGGCACGGCCCCAAAAGCCATCCAGGCTAATGTGAAAGGAGTAAGCATGGCAATGGTAGCCCCCAATCCGGCTCCCGAGGCCACACCTAAAAGATAGGGGTCGGCCAGAGGGTTGCGAAACAGTCCTTGATAAGTGGCTCCGGCTACTGCCAGGGCTGCCCCTACTAAACCGGCCAGAAGTATGCGCGGCAGCCGGATATCCAGAATTATCGTTTTCAGAATTTCCAGGCTCAACGGCGCCCCGAAAACCTCGGGAGAAGAAGGGGTAATATGAACGAAGGGTAGTTGAGAGAGAAGGACCTGAAAAGTAGTGGGAAAGGGTATAGGCACGCTTCCCAGAGTAGTGGCAAACACGACTACCACTACAAGCAGTGCCGCAAGCCCCAGTAAGGCGTAAATTCTACCTTGCCAGCGAATAGCAAAAGGGATAACGGGCTCGCTAAGTACCTCAGACGCAGTACGTGCCATGGTTAAATTCTAAATCCGAAATTTCAAACTCTAAACAATCTCTAACAAATATTAAAAATTAAAGATAAAAAATTAAAATTACAATTCAAAATGCAAAAAGGCCTTACTAAACTGATTTTTTAAATTTTGCACTGTCATTTTGCATTTTCACTTTTTCCGTTTGATTTTCTCTTAGTATTCAATGCCTTCCCGGCATTCGATGCCTTGACTATAAGGATGCTTCACTTCCTTCACCTCGCTGACCAAATCTGCCTTTTCTATAATCTTTTCTGTGACGCCCCGACCGGTTAAGACGAGCTCTAACTTTTCTGGCTTTGCCTCCAAAAGCGAAAGGACATCTTCTTCTTTCAGAAAGCCGTCGCGCACGGCAATGTTTATCTCGTCCAGGACCAGCATATCCCAGGATGGGTCCTGGAGAAGCTCCTTAATGAATTCCAGCCCCCTGGAGCATTCCCGGCAGACATCGTCAGGACTCAGTTCTTTGTAGAAGTGAGGATGTTTCTTGGCGAAAAGGAAAGTCTTTATCCCTAATTTTTCCAGGGATTTATGTTCACCGTACCCGAATGCCTCAGGGTCTTTAAAGAAGGAGACAAGGCCGACCTTGAAACCATGCCCGGCAGCGCGAACTGCCTGACCGATAGCGGCAGTAGTCTTTCCTTTGCCGGCCCCGGTATAAACCTGAATTAAGCCTTTCTCTTTCATCTCAGCCCCGTTTATTGTAGTTCAGCCGAGATCTCCTGGAACCATATATTGTCTCTTTTTTTACTTTCACCGCTGGTAACCTTGAGCGCTCTCCTGAAAATGGGCCCATCGGTGACGAAGGTGTGATATTCGCCACTTTCCCCACAGGGATGGGAGCCAAGTTTGCTGATTTGCCTTACAAGAGCTTTATCTAGAACTTTTCCCAGCAAGCCCTCCTCTAATCTAGTGGCTATCACCATAGCTTTGAATTTCAATTTAAGAAGTTCATCAATTAGCTTCTCAGCCTTTATCCCCCAAAGGGGCAAAAGCGCCTTTATCCCGACCTCGCTGCATACCCTCTCCACCCATTCCCGATGCTCTTCTAAATCTATATCGCCGAACACGCCCCCTTCGATACCCTTGGCCTTGAGTTCCCTGACAACCTTCTTAAAGTTCTCTTCATAGTTTTCCCATGACGTCTTCACCTGGATGAGAGGGATGCCCATGGCTTCTGCTTGCAGAGCTAAAACACTGGCTTTGGTCCCGTGGGACCTCGACCTCTCGCCGTCTTCGGAGATAAAGTTAACTAGATATGAAACCTCGTGCCCCTGAGAAATTGCCTTATACGTTGCCAGGGCACATTCCTTACCCCCGCTCCAGGAAGAAAAAACCTTCACTTAGCTATTCCTCAGGCTCCTCGAATTTCTCGGGATGAATGAAATGGGCAAACCACTCTAAGCCCTCGACCAGCCTGGAGCCCGGGCGTTGAACTAGGTTATCATCGCACGTGTAGATTCTCCCACTTTGGCTGGCGTTGGTACTCGCAAGAGGCCCAGTCTCATTCCTTGCCCACTCGAATGACCATTCGCTGGTGATAATTACTTCAGGGTTGCGGGCAACAACCTCTTCAATTGAGATTGTCGTATAACTGGTGAGATTTTGACAGATGTTCACCCCGCCTCCTTTTTCGATTAGCTCGTGGATGAAGGTCCCCGAGCCAGCAGTCCATAATGCACTACCCTCACCTCCCCAGACAATATAAAAGACCCTTGGTCTTTGTTCCAATTCTTCGGTCTGATCAGTTACTGCTTGAATCCTGTTTTTCATTTCAGATGTAAGTGCCTGGGCCTCCACTTCCTTATCGGTTATTTCCCCTATTGTTTTAATATCATTAAGCACGTCATCTAAATCTGTAGTCTTTATACCAAATACTGTAAGTTCCAGCCCTATCAAACTATTGATAACGTCCATGGTAGTACCATACGCGACTAGTATGAGGTCAGGGGTAAGGGCAACTATCTTCTCTATATCTGGTGTGTCATAGCTACCCACTTTTTCCTTCTCCAGGGCTTCCGGAGGATAATCGCACCAATCTGTTACCCCCACCACCTTGTCCCCCAGGCCCAGAGCGAACAGGATCTCAGTGTTAGAGGGAGCCAGGGAGACGATTCTTTGGGGTGTTCCGTTAATGGCGACTAAGTTATCCAGGTCATCGAATACATATTCTACAGATTCTGCTGGCCACTCGGCAGTGCAGGCTGTCAGAGCAAGAGCTATAGTCAAAAGTGCCACCAGGAACAAGTTCGTGCCTCGGGCAAAGATTTGTTTCCGGAACTCTTTCATGCGGGTCACTTTTACCTCCTTTTATACAACATTAGTTTATTTTATACAACTGAGCTTACTCAATTCCTATTCCGGCGACTCGTTTCACCTCCTTTATGCAAGCATGCTTTATTCTATACAGGTGCACTTGTTTCTTCACATTTTAAATGCTACAGGATAAAATGTCAAGGGATTTCAGGACAATATTTGAGAAAATTTTGCAGTTCAGAGGGATATGCGGTTAAGAAGGAAAGGATTTCCTATCTTTTCCTCAGGTCAACAGTCTCATAATCTAGATTTTCCTCTTCCAATCTCGGCACCAAAATTGAAACCTTGTCCTCGCTACAGACAACCAGGAAGGGCAGGCCACAGTAAGCTGCCTCTATGGCTGCTTCCCGGACACCATGAATGTAATCAGGCTTTACACCTATCTGCGTCAATGCTACCAGGGCTTCCGTGCCCATTGCCCCCACCAGCCTCGCTTCCTTTATCTTCCTTTCCAATCTGGCAAGGTCGGTGCTCCTGGAACCACCATCCTGGACATTGGGAACTTTGACTATCATTACTTTGGCTGGCTCGAGTTTTATTACTCCTTCAACATTGCGAATGCCGACGTCCTGTCCTTTTTTAGCCTCAGTTACGGCTATGCCTTTAGCCCCTTTACCACTAATGACATCGGAGGCGAAGAGCAAGCCGTCCTTCATATATAGCGATGCTGGTTGACCAACGGATAAGTCGCTAGCAGCTATGGCAGTGGTAGTTGATATATCAGCCACGACTTTACTCACAACCCAGGCATAACTATGTAGCTGCCTGGACATCTGCAAAATCCAATCTACACCCTCGTTGGTTACCTTATATCGGGAACGGCCCTCGGAGCTCAGCCAGCCATCCTTTATCAATTCTTTTATGTACTCGGAGACTGCCTGCGAAGTGATACCCAATCTTGGAGCGATATCTTTCTGCTGTATGTTAGGCTGGTGTGCGGCTATTTCCACCATTATCTGAAACTTGGTGGCCAGGTTTTTGCTCTTCAATATCTGTGCCATGTTAACCATTATATCATTTACTAACCAGTGTGTAGCTAATTGTATAAATTATTATAATTCTCTCTCCTGGTGGGGGAGAGTTAGAGTGAAGGGGGAATTCACCCTCACCCAGACCCTCTCCCTTCGAGGGAGAGGGTATTATAACAAGAGATTAGTAAAGCGAGCTGGGGCAAATGCTTCTCAATATGCATTTATTGCAGCGAGGCTGCCGGGCGTGGCATATCCGCCTGCCGTGCTCTATCATATGGATATGGAATTGATATACCTTTGAAGGCGGAGTTTGCTTCTGAAGCAAGCCATGTGCCTTTTCTATGGACACCCTGGAATCAATCAGTCCCAATCGTTTGGCTACCCGAAAAACGTGGGTATCCACGGGCAAGGATGGCTTCCCCAGGGAAAAAAGCAGCACACAGCTAGCTGTCTTATGTCCTACTCCAGGCAGACGCATTAAGTAATCTTCAGCTTCAGCCATAGACTTCGATTTGAGGGAATCTAGGCTGATACGGCCCCGTTCCTTTTCAATTTGCTCAAGTACCTGCTTGATTCTAACGGCCTTGATTTGGGACAATCCTCCAGACTTAATGACCCGGGCGATATGCTCTGCCGGAGCCGAAGCTACAGCTTCCCAGCTATCGAAGCTAGCTTTAAGAGAGGCAAAAGCTCTTCCCGAATTGGCATCCGAGGTATTTTGGGACAGTATGGTTCCTATGAGCACATCAATAGGGTCCCTGTCTGGCTGCCACTTACGAGGCCCGTATTCCTGCTCTAAAAGCTCAATGACTTCTTCGATAGTCACTGGCTCAAAAAATATCATGTCGGTGCCTCTTTATGCAAAGAGGAGTGTCCTCCCATTAGCATTTGCGGCAACCTTGGTGAATAGGATAAGATAAGCATCTTCAAAACGGGGAACTAATATGACTCTTGTAGAGAAGATATTAGCTAAAAAAGCCGGGAAGAAAGTTGTCAGGCCGGACGAGATTGTCGAGGTCTCTGTGGACCGGGCTATGATACACGATGCGTTAGGTGCGCATACGATTGCCAAGTTCAGGGAGCTAGGTGTGGAAAAGGTCTGGGATCCCGCAAGAATCGTAGTAGTGCTGGATCATTATGTGCCCAACAAGGACATCGATACTGCCAAGAAGTGCCTCAATATCAAGAAATTTGTCCTCGAACAAGGTATAGAAAACTACTATGAAGTCGGCAAGGGAGGCATAGCCCACCAGGTGCTTGTAGAGAATGGGCATGTGCTGCCAGGAATGATTCTTGTTGGTGTGGATAGTCATACCACGACATCGGGTGTAGTTGGGGCTTTTGCTACCGGGATTGGTGTTGATGAGATGGCCGTAGTCTTCAAAACGGGAAGGTTATGGGAGCGTGTCCCGGGGACTATCAGGATAAATGTTGAGGGCAAGCTCGTGGCTCCCATAATGTCCAAGGACTTGATGCTTCTCATACTGAAGAGGTTGGGTGTAAGCGGCGCCTTGTTTAAGTCTCTTCAATATACAGGCTCGGCCATAAGCCAGATGAGCATCGCGGGTCGCATGGTATTAACCAATATGGCAATAGAGTCAGGCGCCACTAACGGAATCATCGAGCCTGACCAGGAGCTAGTGGATTTTCTCAAAAGCAGGACCAACCAGCCTTTCGAGCTTATCCAGAGCGACCGGGATGCGGAGTATGCGGAAACACTGGAGTTTCACGCTGATGATATTAAGGAGCCCATGGTTGCCGTGCCCCCGAAGCCGTCCAATGCTGTGGGAGTTACCGAGGTCGAGGGGACCAAAATCGACCAGGCGTTTATAGGCTCGTGCACCAATGGACGCCTGGAAGACCTCAGGATTGCTGCCAAAATACTGAAGGGTCGGAAGGTGGATAAGTTTACCAAGGTTATAGTCATACCGGCTTCGCAGGAGATCCTTAAGGCCGCTCTGGCAGAGGGGTTAATAGCGACATTTGTGGAAGCTGGGGCCGTGGTCGGTCCGCCCACCTGTGGTCCGTGCATGGAAGCGCATATGGGCATACTGGGACCAGGCGAGGCTTGCATAAGCACGGCAAATCGTAACTTTCAGGGTCGGGTAGGTGATGTGACTGCCAAAATATATCTGGCGTCACCGGCGACCGTGGCAGCCTCGGCGTTGAAGGGCAAAATAAGTGACCCACGGGAGTTTTTCCGGGAGGAATAGATGGAACTCAAAGGCCGGGTTTGGAAGTTTGGTAAGGATGTAGACACTGATGAACTCTTTGCCGGCAGGTTCATCATGGGCGGTGATGAAACGAGCCAGAGCCAATATCAGGAGTTCATCGCCAGAAGCGGTCTAAGCGATGTCGGGCAACGTGAGAATATACCCAGGGATTTCATCACCAAGGTTGCGAAGGGGGACATTATAGTTGCCGAAGAAAACTTTGGGATTGGTTCAAGCCGGCAGCAGGCTGCGGAAACTTTGAAGTTTAAGGGTGTCCAGGCTGTAGTTGCCGACTCAATTCACAGGATATTCTTCAGGAACTTTTGGAACCTGGGCTGCCCAGCCATAGATTTGCAGGGAATTTCCGCTGAATTTGAGACTGGGCATGAGATAGCGATTAACCTCAGGCAGGGGACTATCAAGAACCTCAGTACGGGCAAGGAGTTTGAGTTTCGCCTGATAATTCCATCATGGTTTATAGACATGGTGGAAGCTGGGGGTCTGATTCCGTACCATAAATCCCTTCAAAATGTAAAGAGTAAAAATAAAAGTGCAAAATGACAGAGCAAAGTTTAAAAATTTTGACCTTTGATTTTCGAATTCCTATTTTGTTTCCACCTTCACCTTAATCCTCTCCCATCGAGGACGAGGCATTTTATACGAGATTATGCGTTTAACTTCTTATGCTCTTCCGAAATTTATGATAGTGTATTCCGTAGGATTCGATGCACAAAGTAGTTTGGGATATGGACCCCGGCATCGATGATGCCCTGGCTTTAATTCTGGCGTTAAAATCGCCTGAAGTCCAGGTTCTGGGCATCACCACGGTGGCGGGCAATGCTCCTGTGGAAACGACCAGCGCCAATGCTTGCCGGGTATTGGAGTGCCTGGACGCAGGCGGCATCCCGGTAGCGATGGGGGCAGCAAACCCTTTGAACCACCCTTTAGAAGATGCGTTAAGCTACCATGGTCCAGATGGGTTGGGCAACTGTGGCCTGCCTTCGCCTCTGACTCCACTGTACCAGGCAAAAGCCTGGGATTTCCTTGCCCGGTCGGTTTCGGATGCTCCCGGTGAGCTTACTCTTGTAGCCACAGGACCCCTAACCAATGTGGCTTATACCTTTGAGCTTCATCCCGAGCTGCTTGGACTTTTAGCCAAGCTGGTTCTCATGGGAGGAGCTTATAGTCTTACGCCCTACGGCAAAGGGAATCGAACTCCCTTTGCCGAATTCAATATCTGGCAGGACCCTGAGGCTGCTCATATAGTATTCAACTCCGGGGTGGATATCTTTGCTGTGGGATTGGATATATCTATGGATCCTGCAGCTTGTCTGAATAGCCAGCATCTGGAGCAGATTAAGACCAGGCGTACACAGGCTGCACATCTGGCAGCCCAACTGGTAGAATACGAGGTAAAATACCACGGATGCTGTAGAATGCATGACCCACTAGCTTTGGCAGTGCTGCTGGATGCTTCTTTGCTCGATTTTACATCGGAAAGGGTAGAAGTAGTCAAAGGAAATGGTTGGGATAGAGGGGTTACTCGTATCTTGTCCTCTGGTGGCTCTCAGCCGATACACGTAGCCTCTGCCGTGGACGGGCCTCGCTTTCTAAAGTTATTTCTATCGCGTATACTGGAGGAGTAAGATGGCCAACTTGGTAGTATGTGGTGCCATAAACTGGGATAGTAGCTGCTTCGTAGAGCAGCTGCCGGTGCCCGGCGAAGAGGTTACCATAAAATATATCACCCGTGTATCCGGAGGGACAGGGGGCAACGTTGCCGTGGCTGCAGCACGGATTTTAGGGGCTAAAGAGGTTGCCCTGATAGGCGCTCTGGGGAGGGATGACATTGCCCGCCAGCAAATTGCCGCCTTGGAGGACGAGGGAGTCATCACCGAGGGAATCCAGCACATTAAAAGAGAGGAGTCGGGGCAGGCTTATATTCTGGTTGACCAAACAGGACAGAATGTTATCGCCAGCCATCTGGGGGCGAATGCCAGGCTTTGTCTGGAACACCTGAACAAAGTGCAGGTTAAGCGGCAACTACAAGAATGTCGAGGCATCGTCCTCACCGACCCCCCTTTAGAAGTGGCTGTAGAGCTAATTCACCTGGCAAAACGGCGTGGCATCCCCGTGTTGTGGGATCCGGGGATTTTGATAAGCCCAAACTGGGAAGCATTGCAGTCTCTTGCCAGAGAGACAAAAGTCCTCTTCCTAAATGAAACGGAGGCGAGAGCTCTACTGGGAACCGATGAGTTAAATATGAGCTTGCAGCGATTGCAGAAGCTAGGATTCCACAATCACACGGTGCTCAAACTCGGCGCTCAAGGAGCAACCATGCTTGAACCGGCTAGCAGTACGGTGATTGACATCCCTGCCTTGCCTCTCAAGGAGCTGGGTCTAGATGTGGTTAGCACGGTGGGTTGTGGAGATGTCTTCGCTGGGGTCTTTGCCGCCTACCATGTTTTGGGAAGTAGCCTGGTGCAGTCGCTTATCATGGCCAGCGCTGCCGCAGGGCTTAACGCCACCCAACCTGAGACCCGAGGGAGCCCCGCCCGAGCTAATTTAGAAGAAGTGGCAAACCGCAGCCAGAAACTTGGCTTCAAGACCCAAAAGCACAAACTCTCTTAAAACTACCGGGTTACCCTGGTTAGGGGAAAGACTTGCACCTTACTCTTCTGCAACCTCAATAACTTTATTCCTGCTCCTAAAGCCGCTGAGAATCCTGACCTGGCTCTGGGGAACATCGAAGTGTTCTGCCAGTAATTTGACGACTGCCTGGTTGGCCTTGCCCTCCTTGGGCGGCTCTTTGACCTTGATTATGAAGCTATCCCCTTCCTGACTGACTTCTTCGGTTTTAGACCTGGGCTTTACCTTAACCTGGATTTTCATCCACCTCTCCCAGAATTCCCTGGTCATGAAATTCTACTAGTTTAGCAGGTGTTATCTCGTTGCTCAGGGACTTTTCGCTGTGAGCAAAGACTCTGATATAGTTGCTGGTCAGCCCTGAGTATATGCCGCTTCCGGGGCTGGTTTCCTTCTCCCACAGGACCGGCATACTTTGCCCCAAGAACTGCTCGCAGAAGCGGCGCCGGGAGTTTTGAGATAGCTCTAGCATCCGCTGGTTGCGCTCTTGTTTAACCTTGTCTTTTATCTGCTCGGGCATTCCGGCTGCCGCTGTCTCAGGGCGGGGTGAGAAGGGGAAGACATGGATGTTGGCAAAGCCAGCTTGCTGGCAAAAAGAGTAGCTCTGTTCAAACTCCTCATCGCTTTCCCAGGGGAAGCCAACCATGATATCTGTGGTGATGGCTACCCCTGGTATCATGTCTCTAATCAAATTTACTGTTCTCTGATATTGGTCCAGAGAGTAGCTCCTCTTCATCCTTTGAAGCACGGTCTCGCTGCCGCTTTGGAGCGCTAAGTGGAAATGCCGACAAAGCCTTTCATCCTGCCACAGGGCAAGAAATTCAGAAGATATTTCCGAAGGCTGTAAAGACGAGAGGCGTAATCTCTCGATGCCTGTATTGTGGAGAATACGCTGAACCAAATCCCTGAGGTCAATACTATCATCTCTATAGGAGCCGACCTTTGTCCCAGTGAGGATGACTTCTTTGTAACCGAGGGCCACCTTTTGCTTAACTTCGCCAATTATCTGGGAAGCGGGCAAGGAATATTCATGAGGTCTTACTTTGGGCACAATGCAATATATGCAGGGGCTATGACAGCCATCTTGAATCTTTATCAGGCTACGAGTCCTGACGGTGGCAGCGGGCCTCTGAGATTGCTTTGTTTCATCCTCAGCCAGTCCTTTCAGAGCTTGGGTAATGGCAAGCAGGTGCTCTTTCTCTTTGTTATCAACCACGAAGTCAGCAAGCTGAGCTAGCTCTTGACGACTTCTTTGGGCATAGCAGCCAGTGGCGATGATTAGGGCCCGGGGACTTCTTCGCCTTGCCAGCCTGAGCCAGTGGCGTGACTTGCGGTCGGCAATATGGGTGACTGTGCAAGTATTGGCAATATAAATATCTGCCCCGCCAGCGGGGGAAACAAGTTGAAATCCGGCTTCGCTAAAACGATTAGCCAGAGATTCCGTCTCGGCCTGATTGAGCTTACAACCCAATGTGTAGAAAGCCACCCTCATTGGTATGGATTATAGTATCTTGCCTAAGTTCTTACAAAGTCTTCTCCCTTGATGGGAGAGGATTCAGGTGGGGGTGATATCCCCCTCACTCTAACTCTCTCCCGCCGGGGGAGAGAGAATTACGACGTGGCAATCTTTAAAAAGGGATGTGAGATTGCTTCCCAAGCACTCATGGCGCTGAGTGCTTGGTCGCAAAGACATTTTGTTAAAGCCTTTTCTGTGGTATAGTTAGCGATTCTAACGAAAAGACATTAAGCTAGGCTGCGAAATTGAATCAACGAGTTCGATGGAAAATCCTGCCTTCAGCGCCAGATGAATACTTAAATGCTTCTGACCTTTCTCCGCTAATTGCTCAACTTCTCTATAATCGTGGTGTTAAGCCAGAGGAAATCGCCCCTTTTTTGTCTGCTGATCATAGGCTGGAAGGTAATCCCTTCCTCCTTCCTGATATATCACAGGCTGTAAGCAGGATCTATAAGGCCGTGCTTGCCCGGGAAAAGATTGCCGTCTACGGTGACTTTGATGTTGACGGCGTTACAGCCATAGTTATTCTTGTCGAAGGGCTGTCAAGGCTTGGTGCTGAAGTTATTACCTATATTCCTGACCGCATCAACGAAGGCCATGGATTAAAGATTTCAGCTCTGGAGAAGCTTCAGGCCCAGGGGGCAGGTTTGGTCATCACTGTTGATTGTGGCGTAACTGACCTTGCAGAGGTAAAACAAGCTCGAGAGATGGGAATGGATATGATTATCACCGACCATCACATTCCATTAAGGAGCCTACCTCGAGCCGTGGCTGTAATTGACCCGAAGCGAAAGGACTCAGTGTATCCCTATCCGGATCTGGCTGGTGCTGGTGTCGCCTTCAAGTTTCTGCAAGCACTATTCCATAAAGATAGCAGGGAGAAATGGCTATCCAGATTGATGGACTTAGTAGTTTTGGCCACTGTTACCGATTTGGTTACCCTCGTTGGCGAGAATCGTTACCTGGTGAAGGCAGGGCTGCGAGAGCTTAATAATAGCTCCCACGTGGGAATTCAGGAAATGGTTAAGTTGGCCGGGCTGAAGCTAGGTGAACTTGATGCTGAAGATATCTCCTGGATACTAGGACCTCGACTCAACGCTGCTGGCAGGGTGGACAATGCCTCCACCAGCTACCAGTTGCTCACAACTCAGTCATCAGAGGAAGCTCGCCTCCTGGCCCTGGAGCTAGAGGAAAAGAATGCCGAGCGGCAAAAATTAACCAGTGAAGTATTAAGCCGAGCGAGGGAGAAACTAGCCGCCAAACTACATCTGCCGGTGCTTATGGACGGTGACGAAAGCTACTCCATCGGTGTTATCGGGCTTGTTGCCGGCAAGTTGGCAAATGAATTTTACAAGCCCGCCATTATCATCAGTTTAGGCCCTGAGCTATGTCAGGGTAGCTGTCGTAGCATACCTGAATTCGATGTCGTAGCTGCTTTAGAAGAATGCCATAGCCTGCTTACTACCTTTGGTGGCCATCCCTTAGCCGCTGGCTTCACCGTAAGGCGCCAAAATTTAGCTCAGCTAGAGGAACGAATTACCAAGCTAGCTACGGATCAATTAGGTCATCTTGACCTTCGCCCGGAAATAGTGATTGATGCCGAGCTTCCCTTATCTACTTTTAGTGGAGAGACCTTTAACCTTATGCAAAAATTGGGCCCTTTTGGTCCAGGCAACCCACAGCCAACCTTTCTCACTCGGCAGGTCGAGGTAATCGAGTGTCGTAACTTCGGCAACCAGGGCGAATGGCTGAGACTAAAACTCAAACAAGGAAGCGTAACCTGGCAAGCTGTAGATTTTGAGTCGCGTAGAACAAAGGAAGAGATTCCATCTTATATAGATATCGTCTATAACCTGGAGAAAAGTCGCTGGAATGGAGAAGAGGTGCTGGGACTTAATCTTCGTGACTTTGCCCCTGCTCAGCCTCGTTAGCAAGCTCGGTCACCAAGGCCTGTTTTTTGAATCGGCGCATTCTGATGATAAGCCAGGGCAAAAATATCGCCAATATTGCTAAGTCAAGAACTTGGGCTTGATAAAGACCCCAAAGCAATGGTTCGCCAATACGGAAAAACCTTATACCAAAATCACCGGCGGCAAAAAGGCAAAAACAAAAGAAAGCGAGACAGCCTTCGGGTTTAAATTTTCCCCGAAGTCGCCACACTACAGCAAAAACTATCAGACCCCATAATAAATGATAAATCTGAGTGGGGTAAATCGGCACCCCCAAATATTGGCTGGAGAGGTAATACCAATCTTGAAGAGGAGTACCGGGTGGAGGGGGAGCATAAATCACAGCCCCCGGGAAATAGTGAAAAGGACTGAGCTTGCCAGAGCAGCAGCCGTTTATGGTACAAGCAGTCCTGGCTATGCCTAGAGCTAAAGGCATCGCAACAGCCATAGCATCGCCTATACTGAGTAGGGTAGAGAAGCGCATTCTCGTTACCCTCATATAGATCAACGCTGCCACAAAGACGCCGATAATCATCCCGTTTTGAGCAAGGCCAGCAAAGCCGATAATATCTCGGGGGTTCGCTACGAAATGCTCCCAGTCATAGATTATGTATGCTAGCCGGGCTCCGATATAGCCGCCGAGAATACACCAAAGGAAAAGGCTGTAGAGATCACGCGTGATGCCCAGCCTTTTTGCTTCCCTGGCGGTGATGACTATCATCACTATAACCGCTATAGCCGCTATAATCCCATACCACCGTACCGTTAGGGAGCCGATGGTGAAAGCAACGGGGTTTATGCTGATAGTAAGCATTTATCTTTTCCTTTCGGTTTAAGAGAAAATAGCATTAACAAAAACTTCAGCATCAAAGGGAGCCATGTCCTGTAGTTCTTCACCGATACCAATATAAGAAATAGGTATATTTAACTGGTCGCAGATGGCAAATATTATGCCGCCTCTGGCTGTGCCATCCAGCTTGGCCAGGAAAATACCGCTGACGTCCACAGCTTCGGTGAAATGTTTAGCCTGAGCCAGTCCATTTTGCCCTGTGGTAGCGTCCATTACCAGCAAGACTTGATGAGGGGCTGAAGCATCGTGCTTAGCTACCACTCTCTTTATCTTCTTGAGTTCTTCCATGAGATTGAACTTGGTATGAAGGCGACCAGCAGTATCGATAATCACAGCTTGAGCATGGCGGCTATAGCCGGCCTGGACGGCATCATAGGCAACCGCTCCGGGGTCGCCACCTGGCTGGTGGGCGATGACTTCGGCGTTTGCTTTTCCTCCCCAGTGTTTAAGCTGCTCAATAGCTGCTGCCCTAAAGGTATCTGCTGCTGCCAGGATAACTCGCTTTCCCTGCGAAGTTAAACCATAGGCCAGCTTGGCAATGCTCGTCGTCTTGCCCGAGCCATTCACACCGACCACGAGGATGATATAAGGAGATTCCCCACTTTGCTCAGGAATCGGATTTGCTCTCTGGGGGATGCTTAATAAGCTTACCATCTCCTCTTTCAAAGCTTCCCGTATCTGAGATACCTCTGAAAGCCTGTCTGTTTTCACCCGCTGTTTGACCTTACTCAGGAGTTTGCTCGTAGTCTCTATACCAACATCAGCCGAGACAAGCAACTCCTCCAATTCCTCCCAGACCTCATCCTCGAAAGCATCCCGGTTAAAAATGTTAGCTATCTTGCCAAACCAGGTTTCCTTGCTTCTTTTTACTCCTGGTTCAGTCTTTTTTAACAAGTCGAACAAGCCGCCTCCGTAATCAAGGGTACCCGTATATGATAGCACAAGTGCAGGTGACTTTTTAGCTGCCGGTTTCTCGTCGTTCTGGTGAAGGTGGCTCCGGCTCTTTTCTCACGAATAAAAGGGGATAAATTATGTCGCTGGTGCAGCAAGGAAGCCAGACCGCAAGGAATAAAAACAAGAAAATAAAGGGGAGCAGGGGAATCCACTCAGCCTTTCCGAATGCCATGATGTAAGATAAGGATGCCCAGGTACTTAACAACACGTGTCCAAAGTGTGGGATTTTGGTTGTTTGCCTCCAATAGCCAATGGCAATGCCTCCTAATGCCAAGAAATTTATCCACCATTCCTCGATAAAGGGGACATGAAACTCCATTTGGGCATGAAGTAAGCTTCCTCCTAGATAAGGAATTATGGCATCGCTTATCGTGGCTATGCCGATCGACCCTGTCCACCCAATCAAAATTGCCACCCAGATTTTAGCTTTTCTGTATCTTACATACATAGCCGTGGTTACAAATGCGCTCAATAAAACATGGAGCGGATGTAAGGTGTAAAAGACAGTATTAGAGACATGGGAAGGAACGTTGCCTAAAACTATTATGACCGTGATGACAATACCAGTAAGAGCGCCAAGAGCTGTGAAAGGGATATGCTCTTTAAGTTCTTTTGCTATGCGCCTGAGCATTTCTTATTTTGCTAATGGGGCTATTTTTTTATAACATCGGGAGCAGAGTCCGGAAAATTCGGAAAGATGATGTTCGGTATGAAAGCCAAAATTCTGGGCGAAGTCATTTTCCTCTTGACATAATCCTTTGTCGGCAAATTCTTGAATGGCTCCGCAGCGCTGGCAGACCATGAAGCGATGGCAGCCTTCTATAGTATCTAAGCTACACTTCACGAATCCGCCGCTGGATAGCATTTTGTGAGCTAGATTGAGGCTGCAAAGCAAATCGAGTATGCGATAAATGGTAACGTGGTTCAGATATTTGCCCCTGGCGCGCAAAATTCCCTGTATATCATAAGGGGAAAGCGGTTTTTCGGTTTCTTCCAGCACCTCGAGCACCAGCTTCCGTGGCCTGGTCGCCTTGTGCCCCTGAGCTTGCAAAACTCGAATTGAGTCTTGAACCATGGCAATATTGTACCAGAAAGAAAGACTAAATGCAACATTATTGCAATTAGCTATTAAGAATAATCGCTTATTCGTCTTGAAAGATGAAGCGTGCTTGCTCTCGATTCTTACGGAAGGGCTATCTTACTTGGAGGAACACAGCATTGCACAAAAGTCAGAAAAGTGCAATCCTCTTTCGAGGATTAGGGCTTCCGAGGCAACCTCTGGCTTAGCGCCACTTAGTAATTAAGGCTGACGAAGGTGTTCCTCAAATCGAATAGGGTCGAGGTTAACTCCTCGACCCTATTTTTTGCTTCTAGAGTAACAATCCAAGCAAATGTGCGATTTCACCCTCAGGAATACTCAGGACCTCTGCCTCGCCGCCTTGTTACCCATATGGCCAGCGCCACTGAAACCAGCACCAACAAGCCTACTATGGCCGTCTTCTCGACCGGAGTGGTGTTGACGGCTACGGCGCTCATGGCCACAACAGGCACCAAGCCAGCCCTCACCACTAGTCTCAGGCTGGGATGCTCAGCTATAAACTCAGCTATTGGTGGGCTGACTCTATAATAGACGCCTACCAGGGCTTTTCCCAGCGGGTTGGTCAGCAGATATTCATCTCTGAACTCACGGAGAATTTGTATTTCCTCGGCCATGGGCGTGCCGTAAGCTGCGGTGGCAATAAAGCATAATGCAGGCACATTGATAGTCAAGGTAGCATCACTACCGACATCGAATTTGATGGTCAGCACCACCTCGTCCCCGATGTCCTTGAGCTTGCTTGCCAGGTATGGAATACTCAGGATGGTCAAATTTGCAGACACCCCCGGGTCGGTATGGGTCACGGTGTAGTCTGTGCCTGCTGTCAGAGTGTACCCATCATCATCCACGATAGAGAGTATCGATGTGGCGGTGCCCCACGTGATGGTGGTTGTCACATTACCCTGGGCAAAGATGTCGCAAGTGGCTGTTGTCGGCGAGATGCTGGGTTGAATTCCAATAGCCGTGATGGTAAGGATGGCATTGGCACCGAGATCGAAGTCGATGGTCAGCACCACCTCGCCCCCGATATCCGTGAGCTTGCCTGCCAAGTATGGAATATTCAGGATGGTCAAATTTGCAGACACCCCGAGGTCGGTTATGGTGTAATGGGTGCCTGCCGTCAGAGTGTGCCCATCATCATCCACGATGGAAAGTACCTTAGTGGCAGTGCCCCATGTAATGGTGGTTTTGACATTAGCCGGACCGTCGATATCGTATTGGGCTGTTGTCGGCGAGATGCCAGGGGTAGTTCCGATTGTAGTGATTGTAAACGTGGCAGTGTCGCCGACATCGAATTTGATGGTCAACACCACGCTCTTCCCGATATCAGTGAGCTTGCCTGCCAGGTACGAACTATTCCGGATGGTCAAATTTGCAGACACCCCGGGGGCGATAGGAGTCACGGTGTACTGGGTGCCCGTTAAGGTGTGCCCATCACCATCCACGATGGAAGCTATACTAGTGGCAATACCCCACGTAATCGTGGTTTTGACATCAGCCGGACCGTCGATATCGTATTGGGCTGTTGTCGGAGAGATGCTGGGGGCAGTTCCAATTGTCGTGATGTTGAATGCGGCAGTGTCGCCGACATCGAATTTGATGGTCAGCACCACGCTCTTCCCAATATCAGTGAGCTTGCCTGCCAGGTACGCACCACTCCGGACGGTCAGGTTTGCAGACACCCCGGGGGCGATAGGAGTCACGGTGTACTGGGTGCCCGTTAAGGTGTGCCCATCATTATCCATTATGGAAGCTATACTATTGGCAATACCCCACGTAATCGTGGTTTTGACATCAGCTGGACTTTCGAGATCGTATGGGGCTGTTGTCGGCGATATGCTGGGGGGATTTCCGATTGCCGTGATGTTAAATGCGGCAGCACCGACATCGAATTTGATGATCAGCTCCACGCTCTTCCCGATATCCGTGAGCTTATCTTCGAGATAAGTATTCAAGATGATTAGATCCTTAACCAGTACTATGTAGTCTTTGCCCAGGCCCTCTGTTAAATCACCCTCTTCATCGGTGATGGCTACTATGTCGCTGGCGATGCCCCAGGTGATGGTGGTTTGGATATCAGCCGGATCTTCTAGGTCGTATTCGGCTGTTGTCGGCGAGATGCTAGGGAGTTCAACTGCCATAACCGACACGGCTGTCACCAAGCTCAGACTCAATGCCAACAGCAGGGCACAAGACACTTGTGTTATTGCTCTAAATTTCCTCTCCATGAAATCTTTAACCTCCTTCTTCATTTGTTCCCTTGGTTGGCTAGTTCTACTCTCTTCACATATTTCTTCACATAGTCAGCACCTCCCTTGGGTAGCCCCCATTGTTACTGTAGTTATAGACTTGCCCTAAAACGCCTGTAATAGTTTAGTAAAGCTTAATTAATACTATCGCTATTCTAATACCCCTTCATCTCCCTTTGAATGCTTTCAAAACTGTGTCACAGCTTTACGTCGTAAAATCGCTCCTCATCACCCCTCTTTCCCTGGCTTTGTTTCATCTTCAATATTATGCTACTTATGTTAAAATTCTGTTAATTAATTAAGTATGTGTTACAATTTTTCGATTTTCCGTTCAATTTCAGGCACTTTGGAAGCCTTTCACCTCCATATTAAGCGAGGGTTGATTCTACTGTGATAGGGAAAAAGAACCGAAATTACACGTCCATACATACTGAAGAACATGATAGAGACTACGGTAATCTCCTGACACACACACCTGACTACCTACGTTATGTGATTCTTAAAATGCTATTTCTTGTAGAGGGTATTCTCGTATAGGCTATTATACAGTTATCTAAGGAATTGTCAATAGTTTTTCTGATTTTCCAATATTTTCCCGCAATTTCATCCGCATTCGGTGAAAAAGTCCATAGATTGGGTTATATAGAGGCTATGAACCATTTTGGAGCGTGAAGCCTATACCCTGCACCCTATGGCAACGCTCTCCCCCAGTCCACCTCTATGGCGTAGTTGATACATTTGCTAAAAACCTCGTAGTCAAGGTAAGGGCATGCAATATTATTTCTGTCTAGAATCTCCCCCGCTTTTGTGTCATCAAATATCCTGTCATCGTGGAAATTTGGCTCATATACATTAATGAACGAATCAAACAAATTTTCTAGAGCGTTCCTGGGCTGATTGACAAAATCCTCAGCCAGCACAGATTTGTAGCCCGCAACATTAAAGAATTTTTCCCCAAATAGAATGAGCTCTTCGAGTGTGCTTGGCTTTCTACTTACCAGATGGAAAATACCGCCGTCTAAGCAATTCTCCATAATTGCCATACACCCGGCAACCGCAAAATCGATAGGAACCAAGTCGAATGAACTTCCATCTATTTTCCCGATTCGGATAGGTATATAAAGTTTGCCGTCCCCAGTTTTTCTAACACCCAACTTCTCAGCCTTTAACCCCTCATTTTCTTCGATATCTCTTTCAAATAGCTTCTTCAAGTAATGTCCTGCCCTGAAAGGAACGTAGAAGGCCTTGAAGCTCAGGCTCTTTCCTGTTCTCGAATCTCCGTAGGTTATCGAAGGACGGTATATATTCACTCTTATCCCCTCCCTACTACAAGTTTTGAGCACATGGCCTTCGGCTATATGTTTAGTTTCTTCGTAAACGTTGTGGAATTGCCGCTGAGGTACATATTTCTCCATACACCTTCCACGAACTTTCCCCGCGACATATGCACTGCTCATATGATGAAAGAAATAACATTTGCTCTCCGCTGCTAGCTTTAATACGTTGAGCGTGCCCTGAATATTTACCTTTTCCGCTTGTTTTCTCTCCCTTTCCAGAAACGATGTATCGGCGGCACAATGCCATATTTCGTCAATGTTTTCCGATAGATAAGTGTACACTTTGTCATCTAAGGCTAACCGGGGTTCATCCACCTGTCCACTCACTACCTTGAAGTTTTTGTTGTAAGGAAGGCCATGCCACTCCAGGACTTTTTGAACCCTTTCGTACGCACTTAGATCGTGCTTTGGCCGACATAGGAAGATAACGAAGTAACCTCTCTTCAATAGCTCTGCTGCAATATGACTCCCCATAAAACCGGTGCCCCCGGTTAGGAATATCACGCTTTCTGCGTTCTTTCTCTTTTCAGCGATATAATCTGCCGGCCTCCTCATTTACTCCCCCATTAGCAAGGTCTCTTAGGTCGAATTCTTTATTCGCCACGGAAATTCTAACACCCCGGAATATACTTGGATTATCGTTAGCTCTTTGCAAAATCTGGTGGTAAGCAAAGCTCTTTGATTAATAAGGACTTATGACCCCCTCTAACCTCGTCACCATAAATGTACAATTTTCTATCTGATGGGGTATGCCTACGTATATAGCAAATTCTCGCTTCTGCATAGCCCTTGAAATACTATAGAAAGGAGCGCGGGGGCCTTCATTTCCTGCGTGAATGCGTTTACCTTGTTCATCGATTCTATCGTGGCATTAGCTGCATTTTCTCTTTCCTGATTGTTTGTCTGGTCAAAGTAATAGACATGTTCTATCTGTGCCCGCTTGCCAAAGTCCATTGGATTTATAACTCCCAAACCGCTCCTCAAGTCATATTTGTCACCGATTGATTGCAGCATATCGCATATTTCAACAACTTTATCCAGGTTATCCAGAGAAACGAAGGCAAAGCCTGGGGCATATGCATAGTTTCTGCCTATTCTGCTTGAAAGAATCCTGTACATATTTAGCCAGACCATGTCTGTCATTTCCGGCCTGGAATATAACTTCTTGAAGAAATCCTGCAAATCTTCGTCGACTGCTGCGGCTATATTCTCAGGTGACGGAGATAAGGCCATTTCTACTAAAGGCCTTGTTTCTTCCTTAAACAGGAGTTTGTCAGGCTTTTCAGTCCCTGCAAGTTGACTTAGTATTTCCATCCCTTCAGCGCTATAAAATTTTGGTAAACCTAGCATAATTGTCCTGACCATATTTTGGTCTATAGTAACGTCTGCCATTTCTTTTATTGTCTTTATCGCGTATTTATCCCCTACCACCATTAGCAGGTATTTCACCCCCATTTCTTCTGTGAAGAAACGCCTGAGTTCCTCTGATGCTTGGAAAGTCGGAGAGATGAACGGTGCAAAGTATTCCAGTCCCAGAATCGAATCAACCAATCCTATCCTCCTTCGAGCTATCTCCCGCATCATCTCTAAGGCTTCATGAAGGTCTGAGAAGGGAACCAAAATTCCCTCTTCATCTTCTACAATTGGGTAAAGTCTTACGGTAATCTGAGTACATATGCCGGGGAGAGGAGCCAGAGTACCCGGGGGAGGCATAAAATAGTTGAATATCTTCGGCGCATTCTTGTCGTTTGTCTTGAATATTTTCCCATCAAAACCAACAATTTCTGCATCAACGTAATTATCGCCCGCATATCCGTACGCATGGCAAAGGGTCCCGTAAATACCCGTCGTTACCATATTAGCGCAAACGCATGCTGCCGGTTCTGCCACACTGGCCCTCATTTTGTGCTTGTTCGCCTCCTTCTGCATCTCAAACGAGGTCACTCCCGCTCCAACTGTGGCAGTCCAGTTCTTGGGATCCACTTCAAGCGTTTTCATTCTACTCAGGTCAATAATGATTCCCTCTCCAAGGGTCAATCCATGGCTGTTCTGACCGGTGCCTCTGGGCACAAATGGCACCTTATGCTTGTTAGCTACTTTAACAACTTCGGCAACTTCCTGCGTAGATTCAGGCATGACAACATATCCAGGCATATGTCGCAAGTGACTTGGGCTAATATCTCTAGAGTAAGTGACTAGCCTCATATTTGTAGAGTAAGTGACTAAGATTGCGGGATCGACTGGGCTAATATCTCTAGAGTAAGTGACTAAGATTGCGGGGTCGTTTATCGCCCATTCCTCGCCGACAATTCCTCTTAAATCGCGCAATACCTGGTCTGCCACCGGACTTTCAATTGGCTCATTTCTCTGTACAGCGACTTCAACATATTCTTTGAGTGCTTCCATGACTTTCATAGGTCGAAGTTCAGTCACGAAGTAACACTGCTTATCACATATTCCACACAAGGTACAGGACCTTGCTATGTCAATAAGCCTTTCAGTGACAGGTATCAGCTTGTTAGCCAGGGCATTAACGATCTCCATTCCTCCCTGGGGGTAGTAACTCGCATATTTATGTTTAATCCCAGAAGGGCAAACGCCTGTCCCTAAGAAATCTATCTTACACATACCGAAATGGACACATTTTGCCGCTATGTTCTTAACTTTTTCTAATCCCATGGCTACAACCTCCTGTGCTGACCAAAAATGTCTAAGCTAGTAACCCCAAGTCGTTACTAAATTTGTTCACTCCATCTTACCTTTGAGATGAAAAGCTTTTGAATATCTGGAATATAAGAATATCAAACGACCGCTGCCTGCCTATAAGATATCCGCCAAATCAGGCTGGGTTTTATTCTCGGATAATTACTTTACTTTATTTATCTTACCAGTTCTCCAACCAGTCCTTCAAGCAATACTATCGCAGCTTCCTTGTCAAGGGGCTGGTTATTGTTGCCGCACTTGGGCGATTGCACGCAGGAGGGGCAGCCGTCGGTGCAAGGACATTCTTCGACTGCTTTTAAAGTAGCCTGCCAGAGCTCGGTTATCATCTCGAATCCCTTTTCGGCGATGCCGATGCCTCCGGGATGAGCATCGTAAATAAAAATCTGCGCCTTGCCGGTATCGGGGTGAAAAGGGGTGGAAACGCCGCCAATGTCATTGCGGTCGCAAAGGGCAAATAAGGGAAGTATGCCAATGGCAGCGTGTTCACATGCATGTAAACCGCCGTGGAAGTCAAGCCCAGCAGTGGCTATCCTGTCAATCGCCTCCTGGGGCAAATCAAACCACAGGGCCTTGGTGGGAAAGTTTTGTGGTGGCAAATCAAGAGGCTCCTCTTCGATGACCTCTTCGGTGAATTGTTTTTTCCTCTTAAAGCCTACTACCGTGATAGTAACATCAACGTCTCCGAAGTAAACCTTCGCACCGTGGTAATCTTTTTTCTCGAGCATCTTCGTGACCCGGATGTCGTGTATCTCCATAGTCTGGGTATAGTAATCTGTAGACCTTGGTTCTGCCCAGGCGATGCGCCGGGCTAAATCGAGTTCCGTGATAAGATAAGATTCACCCTGGTGGAGATAAATAGCGCCGGGGTGTACCTGGAAGAAGGCAACGCTGGCTTCTACTGTCTCTAACAAGCAACCCTCCCGACCATCGATGACAGCATAATTTTGCCCCGATGTTGCCCTTATATTTATATCCTGAGCGGGATAGGAGATAGAAGGAGCGGGGTGCCATCTCTCTTGGCGTTTTCTTACTCTCCCTTCTTGTTCCAGCTCAATCAGCATAGTGCCAGTGTTGGGCCCGAAGAATGCCTCGTCTTTATCTTCCAGAGGTTTCTCCCAGGCAGCGCAGAGGAGATGAGGCTTCAGGATATAAGGATTGCCAGGATTGATTATGGCGTTGTCAAAGTTCTTACTGAAAAAGAAATCGGGATTACGCATTAGGTATTGGTCGAGCGGATTTTCTTGGGCGATAAGAAAGCTCAGGGAGCTGTGGGTGCTTCGTCCGCTACGCCCTGCCTGCTGCCAGGCACTGGCAATGCTTCCGGGGTAGCCGGTGAGCACAGTGGCATCTAAATCGCCGATATTTATTCCCAGCTCTAGAGCGGTCGTGGCGACCAGCCCGAGAAGCTCGCCGTCGAAAAATTGATGCTCAATTCGGCGTCTGTCTTCGGGAAGGTACCCCGCCCGGTAAGGGCTGATTTTATCCGCCAGGGAGGGAGACAATTGTCCCTGGGTATAAATATAAATGAGTTCGGTAAGCTTACGAGTGCGGGCAAACACCAGACTACGAATCTCTTGCTTAACGAGCTCTCCAAGAAGAAAGGCTGCCTCACTGTTGGGACTGATTCGGCTGGTCTTAGCCTTATCAATGATGGGCGGATTCCAAAAAGTGAAGTATTTCTCGCCATGCGGTGAGCCGTCTTCGACAATGGCCTCGAAGGGCAAACCGACGATATTTTGAGCATGCTCTTCGGGATTGGCGATTGTGGCCGAGCAGCAAATAAACTGAGGTTTAGAGCCATAAGCAGCACAAAGCCGCCGCAGTCTCCGTAAGACATTGGCCACGTGAGAGCCGAAAACACCTCGATAAATATGGGTCTCATCTATTACCACATATTTGAGATTGCGAAACAATCTAGACCACGATTGGTGGTTAGGCAAAATGCCCAAATGGAGCATATCCGGGTTAGTCAGCACTGTCCTTGCCTGTTTTCTTATGTTTGCTCTCTCATTCTGTGGTGTATCACCATCGAAAGTGGCGACAGCTACTGGAGAGATTGCTTCGCCCCGACTTGTCGGGGCTCGCAATGACAGGGAGTGAGCGATTTGTTTCAGGCTACGTAGCTGGTCCTGGGACAGAGCTTTCGTGGGAAAGATATAAAGAGCACGGCTATCCCTATCATGTAAAAGCGCGTCAAGCGTAGCTAAGTGATAGCATAGGGTCTTGCCACTGGCACTGGGCGTGGCTATTATCACGTTTCTCCCGGCCAGGATGGCATTCAAGGCCTGCGCCTGGTGGCTATAAAGAGCTGATATACCCAGGGAGTCCAAACATGCTTGAACGCTGGGGTGGAGGGGGTTATCCAGTTTGCCAAAGATAGCGCCCTGCGGGGGAATGCGTTCAATGTGAATGACCTGCTGGCGATAATCAGGCAGACTAACAAGGTGATGGAGAAAAGCAGCAGCATCCATCAGGGAAAAGTTTCTATTTCCGAACTCAATAGCTCTACATCGGGGTAGTTTTGAACGATGAACTTTACGACGTTGGATAAAGTTTCATCGGCATGTCTTCTATGGTTGCTAACGCAAGCTATGCCCAAAGTTGCTAATTGCCATAAATTCTGGTTATCCACCTCGGCTACGGAAACCTTATACCTGTTTTGTAGCCGGGTGATAATAGACTTAATTACCTGTCTCTTGCCTTTTAGGGAATGGTTCTCAGGGAGGCGAAGCTCAATCTGGCACACACTGACGTGCATTGTTCGTTCTCCTTCCTTAATTTCTCCCCCTTTTGGGGAGAGCTTAGATGGGAGTTATAATCCTTTTCTAACGATATAAACGACGAGGTCAGCAAGACGACAGCTATAGCCCCACTCGTTGTCATACCAGGCTAAGACCTTTATCAGTTTGTCATCAATGACTATGGTGCTCAAGGCATCGAAGATAGCGCTGGCGGGATTGCCCTTAAAATCCGAGCTCACCAGTGGCTCGTCACAATATTCCAGGATTCCCTTAAGCTTTCCGTCAGCAGCCTTATGGAAGGCATCGTTAATTTCCTCAGCGCTTACCTTTCTATTCAGGTCAGCGACAAAGTCAACGACAGACACCACCGAAATGGGCACCCTCAAGGCAATACCATGTAACTTCCCCTGAAGTTCCGGAATGACTACGCCCACAACACGAGCGGCGCCAGTGGTTGTGGGTATAATATTGGTACCGGCAGACCTTGCTCGGCGCAGGTCGCGGTGAAACACATCCAGTATCTTTTGATCGTTAGTGTAAGCATGGACGGTGGTCATTAACCCGTGAACAATGCCAAAGTTTTGATGAAGGACTTTAATTACAGGGGCAATGCAATTAGTGGTGCAGGAGCCGTTGGATATAATGCGGTGCTCGGCCGGATCATATTGCTCTTCATTGACACCAAGGATAATAGATATATCCTCTTCTTTAGCTGGTGCTGAAATGATTACTTTCTTAGCACCGCCTTGAAGATGAGCGGCAGCCTTGCTTGCCTGGGTGAAAAGCCCTGTAGATTCAATAACAATATCCACTCCGTAGTCTCGCCAGGGAATTTTCCCAGGGTCACGCTCGGCTACGACCTTTATTTCCCTGCCATCAACTATGATGCGATCGTCTTTAGCTTCCACCTTACCGGCATAGATGCCATAATTACTATCATACTTAAAAAGATGGGCATTAGTTTTAGCATCGGTAAGGTCATTTAGTGCCGTCACCTCTGCCTTACCGCCACAACGCTGGATAATTGCCTTCAGAGCTAATCTGCCAATACGCCCGAAGCCGTTGATTCCTACTTTTGTTGCCATTTCTTCACCTCCTCTTTTTTTACTAGTCCTTAGCTATGTATAAAGAAGCACCATCCATATCAACATTGCCTACTCTGTCTTCCTCCATCAAGAGCTTAAGATGAGCAATGGTCTCGGTAATAGCCATTCGCCTTTCCCAGACTCCTAGATCCTGAAAAGCAGTACTCCCTCCGTTGACCATCCAGGGAATTTGTTGAGATATCTCGTAGGCTGTCTTCAAACCGTCGTGCAGAGTTCTCATGATGGCTCTCTTTCTTTCCTCGTGATGCTGGAGTATCTTTTCTATTCTCAGCCCTAAAGCATTGAACACCGGCCCATGTCCCGGCAGAATAAAATGGGCCTTAAGGCGCTCTAGTTTCTCAAGGGAGGAAACATAGTCGCCCAGGGGGTTATCGCCAGATTGGGGATTGAAGCTAATGCGGGGAACGGTATCATACAGGACATGATCGCCGGTGAGAATGAACTTCCTCTCTCGTTCATAAAGGCAGACATGGCCTGGCGAGTGCCCCGGCGTCCATAACACCTCAAATTCGAAAGAATCGTTAGAAATTGTGTCGCCATCTTCTAACCTTACTTCAGGTAAATCCGGGGTGACATATTTATTCGCCCATAGCGAAGCATCTTTCAGCTGAGGCAATTCTTCCGCAGGAGCACCGTTCTGTCGAAGTAACTCTTCAGTTTGTTTAACCAGGTCAGCGAAATCTTTATACCTGGGAAGGATAAAATCTGCATCAATCCTGTGCATAGCTACTTGAGCCCCGCAGATTTGTTTTATCTTGGTTGACAATCCATAATGGTCGGGGTGTATATGGGTGATGACCACCTGTTTGATGTCTCGAAGTTTGAGGTTTGCCGCTTTTATCCCTCCCTGGAGGGCCCAGAGGGATTCCTGGCTATCCCAGCCACTATCAACCAGTATATGCCCATCACTGCCTTCAATTAAGTAAACATTGGTATACCATGGTGCATTTTCAGGAGCAGGAGTTTTTATTTGGTGAACACCGTTTAATATCTCCATTATTTCATCCTCTCCAAATTATATAACGCCTTTTTGCCAGGGTATTGTGCAGCCTCTCCTAATTCCTCCTCTATCCTGAGGAGGCGGTTGTATTTAGCCAGTCTCTCGCTACGACAGGGGGCACCAGCTTTAATTAATCCGGCGTTGCTAGCTATCGCGAGGTCGGCAATAGTAGTATCCTCGGTCTCACCAGACCTGTGGCTGATAATGGTTGTCCATTCGGCCTGCTGTGCTCTTTTGATAACAGCCAGGGTTTCACTGAGCGTGCCTATCTGATTTGGCTTAATGAGGATTGAATTGGAGGCTTTCTGGGCGATGCCCTTTTCCAGGCGCTCCATGTTGGTGGCATAAAGGTCATCGCCGACAAATTGAATCTGCTTTCCTAGTCGAGCAGTGAGCAATGACCAGTTTGCCCAATCATCTTCAGCCAGCCCATCCTCAATGCTGATGATGGGGTAATCCGAAGTTAACTTGACATAATAGTCAATCATTTCTGTGGAACTGAGAGTAACACCTTCTTGGGAGAGGACATATTTTCCATCTCGATAGAAAGTGCTGGCGGCCGGATCCAGGGCTATAAATAAGTCCTGGCCAGCTTTATAGCCAGCCATGTCGATGGCTGCTATTATCAGCTCCAGTGCATCTTTATTGGAGGGGAGTCGGGGAGCGAAGCCACCCTCATCTCCCACGTTGGTGCTTAATCCCTTATCTTCAAGCACTTTATGCAGGGAATGATACACTTCGCTGCTTATTTGCAGGGCTTTGTGGAAATTGGCAGTGCCCACTGGCATTATCATAAATTCCTGAAAATCGGTAGAGCCTCGGGCATGCTTACCCCCATTTAGAATATTCAACATAGGGACAGGCAATAGGTTAGCTCTTGTCCCTCCTAAATAGCGGTATAAAGGGATCCTTCGGAAGCTAGCTCCGGCCTTGGCTACGGCCAGAGATGTCCCCAGTATGGCATTAGCCCCGAGCTGGGCTTTGTTAGCAGTGCCATCAAGTTCAATTAGTCGCTGGTCAATAGCCGTCTGCTCTAAAGCGGACATGCCTGCTATTGTTGAAGCAATCTCACCATTGACGTGTTCTATGGCTTTTAGAACGCCGAGTCCCCCATATCTACTTTTATCACCATCCCGAAGCTCCACAGCCTCATGTTTCCCGGTGCTTGCACCTGAGGGGACAGATGCGATACCCGCAGTGCCATCAACCAACACCACCTCTACCTCTATGGTAGGATTGCCTCGAGAATCAAGAATCTCTCTGGCTTTTACAATTTCGATACTTGCCATTTCCAAGCGCATTCTATGGCTAAATCACTGTCATTGCCAGTATAGTGAAGCAAATTCATGATCTTTTGCGCCTCTTGACCAAAGAAGTTGCTTTGTCCACCGCCTCCGTAGCACTCTGAACTCTAATTATGGAATCATCCGCTTGCCCGTTTCGTGACAGTGACCAGGTATTCAAGCCGATGACTGGGATGCTACTTTTCAGAGCATAAGCAATTTCGCTTAGCGTTCCATAGCTTCCGCCGATGGCAATCACTGCCTGGGCTGATTTCACCACCGCGACATTTCTGGCCTCACCTATGCCGGTAACCACGGGAATATCTACCCAGGGGTTAGCCATGTTTGAATTTTTCCCGGGCAAAATACCCACGGTCAAGCCGCCTTTTGACTTAGCCCCGCGACAAACAGCTTCCATCACACCACCCAAGCCACCGCATACTATAGTGGCACCTTGTTGGGCTAACAATTCACCCACACTTTCTGCTAGCTTAGCTTCTTCTGGGGGGCAGGAGGAATCCCCAATGACGCCGATAATCATTTCGTGACTTACCATATTATATTATCACACAGCCTGAGTCTCAGCGAATTGCATTGTAGCATGATTTTATCCCGCAGAGGAAAACAAGAAACCTGTCCTGGATTATTGAACAAAACGTCAGAAAGTTATCCGTTGTTCAAATAGAGTTGATCTCAAAGCCGAAGGATTTTCTGAGCGAGGTTTTTTATAATGTGAAATCAGAATAGAACCTCATAGTATAAACCGATTATTTTTTGTACTATATATAATGGCAGGGGAAAACGCTGCGATGCCAGAACCTGGTGATTTCTATCTAAAAACAGTCAAGGACTGCTTCGAAGCTCTTAAAACGAGTGAGAAGGGTCTTTCGAACCCGGACGCTCAAAAACGGCTCACTCAATATGGTGAAAATCAGCTCATCACTCTGGCAAAAACACCTCAGTGGTTACAGTTCTTGCTGCAATTTAAAAATGTGCTTGTAATTATTCTCATCATCGCAGGAGTAATTTCCTTTGCCATTGGCAGTTTTCGCGGTGGTTCCATTATGTTCATAATTGTACTGATAAACGCGTTTATCGGTTATTTCCAGGAACATAAGGCAGAACGCATCATGGATTCCCTTAAGAAACTGGTTCAATCTCCCGCCAAAGTATATAGAGACGGTGAGTTGACTGAGCTGCCACAGTTAGAACTGGTACCCGGAGATATTTTATACCTTGAGGAAGGCGATAAAGTTCCCGCCGACATTCGCATAATTGAATCATTTGATCTGAGAACCAATGATTTCTCCCTGACAGGAGAGTCAATGCCCCAGGAAAAACACAGTAACACAATAAAGAAGAAATCATCTCTGGCAGACCGTGACAATATGGCATTCCTCGGTACGACCGTGGCTACAGGTGATGCAAAAGGGGTCATCGTCGCTACAGGGATGAATACAGAACTGGGGAGAATTGCGGGTCTGACACAGGAGGAAAGGAAGTCGAAATCTCCCCTGCAACTGGAAATGCAGTCTATTGCCAACAGAATCACTGTTTTTGCCATAATAGTCGCGCTTATGCTGTTCGGAGTTACCATATGGCAGGGGTTGGGTATTAATATAGCGCTCATCTACGCCCTGGGCATTGCAGTTGCTGTTGTTCCCCAGGCGCTTCCAATGCAAATAACCGTAGCACTATCGAATGGTGTAGCCCGTTTGGCCAAGAAAAATGCCGTTATTAAGAAATTATCGTCTGTAGAGACCCTGGGCTCAACTAATGTTATTTGTACAGATAAAACGGGTACGCTTACCAAAAATGAAATAACTGTAAAATACATTTGGTTTGATGGCCATCAATATGAAGTCTCGGGGGTTGGCTACGAGCCAGAGGGAGACATACTAGATTCAAAAGGTAAGAAACTGACAGAGCGGGAGATCGAGAGAATAGAAATCATGCTCAATGCCGCCACCATGGCATCTAATGCAGAAATTCATGAACCTGATAATGATCACCCAGGCTGGTATCCCATTGGTGATCCAACCGAGGCTGCCCTTATCACTGTATCAACGAAGCTAGGGACACGCTCTCCCAAAGAGGACGAGGAAAACCCGGAGCTCCAGGAGTTCCCCTTCGATTCTGAGCGTAAAAGGATGAGTTCTATTCGACAGTTTGGTAATAAGAAAGTCCTCTGCATGAAAGGAGCAATCGATTCCGTTCTTGCAGTGAGCAAATACATCTACAAACGAGGTAAAGCGACCAAGCTCACAAAGAAGGGTGCTGAAATGCTGAACACGCTAAACGTCGAATACTCCAAGAAGGCAATGCGTGTCCTGGCATTCGGATACAGGGAATTAAAAGATGATAAACATGATTACGAAATGGATGATGCGGAGAAAAACATAATTTTGTTAGGGTTGATGGCAATGAATGACCCTGCAAAGGAAGGTGTTAAAGAGGCAATAAGAAATGCGCATGAAGCCCATATTAAAACCTTTATAATGACCGGCGACCATGCCATCACAGCACAAGCAATAGGAAAGCAAATTGACCTCTCCCCCGAAAACAAAGAAGCAGTTGTAATTACCGGAGAAGAGTTGTCTGAAACCAAGGACGAAAAACTCACACAAATTATGGAAGATCATCAGTCTCTTATTTTCTCCCGAGTTTCTCCAGAGGATAAACTACGAATTGTAAAAGCGTTAAAAAGCAAGGGGGAGGTGGTTGCAGTTACAGGGGATGGGGTCAATGATGCCCCGGCTCTAAAAAGTGCTCACATTGGCGTTGCCATGGGGAGTATTGGTACTGACGTAGCCAAGGAAGCTTCTGAACTTGTACTGCTGGATGACAGCTTCTCAACACTTGTATATGCAATACAAGAAGGCAGAACTATTTACAACAATCTAAAGAAAACGATAATCGCATCTCTAACTAGCAACGGAGGGGAACTAGCTATTGTTCTTCTGGGGCTGGCTGGGGTAGCCTTGTTTGGCTGGCCAATCCCAATTCTGGTTATTCAAATACTGGCAATTGATCTGCTGGCGGAGATTTTACCGCTTACTGCTCTTACCTTTGATCCGGGTTCAAAGGAGCTGATGACCTCTCCGCCCCGGAGACAGCAAGAACACATCCTGAACAGGTATACAATGTTTGAGATTCTGTTCTTGGGATTTCTCATGGGAGCTCTGGGTTTTGTAAATTTCGTGGTGTTCATGGGGCGCACGGGTGCTGAACTTACAATGACACACGATCTGTACTCAAGGGCTACTACCTTAAGCTACGCTACTATTGTCTTCTGTCAGTTTGCCAATATCTTATCTAGAAGGTATAACTACGATTCACTTTTCAACAGGAATTTTTGGAGTAACAAGAAGCTACTATGGGCGATTGTAATCTCAATCGGATTCACGTTGACAGCAATATACACTCCTTTCATCAATAGGTTTTTAGAATTTGCTCCCTTGACCCTTGGCGATTGGGTAAGTGTTCTCGCTGCAGCCGTTTTATTCCTACTAGCTCATGAAATTATCAAAGCTTTTAAACGCTCAAGAAGAAGAGTCCCTAAAACGAGAGTACAAGAATGATCGATTGATTCATGCGTCCGCACTGTCTTAATACCTAATTACATTTATTTCGTTACACTGGATTAGCGGCGACGGTACAATATTAATTTGTCAAGGTTGAGGCCTTGGCTCTCGTCTAAACGACAGGCGTAGAAGATGGACCGCTACTACCTCCACCCATATTATGGCGTTGGCCACTATAATTCGCTCATACAAACCAAACCAGCCCGTTTGTTCAGTAAAGAATGCCCCTATTATGAGGGCGAAGGCCAGAACACCAGCTACGAGTGTATAGACAGAAATGTTTCTCCAATTCGGGGTGCTCTTGAGGCTGGGTGCGAGCGATAAAATAGCGACGGGGAATAGCAAGCCAAGGCCGTAAGATGCTATCGTGTGGATTATTCCGTCGGTAGTGTGTAGACCTCCCGGGGCATCCATATGAAAAGTAGCAATCAACATCAAGACGAAGCCACAGAGAGCAAGAAGTCCGATGCTGGCACGGAAGCCCCTGGCTCTACGAATATTGAAAAAGAGCCCGGCTACAAAGATCTCCAACAGCAAGCCCATGGCTAGAAAACAGATTGATTGCAGCCAGCCTATGGGAGTCAACGCCAGGCTGCTGACTGAATCGCGGACTGAGCTGTAACCGGGAATAGATAAAGAAGCCACGATGTCCCCGACAACCACCACAATGGGTCCTACGATCCCGAGCAGAGCCGGGACAGTGTCGATGTTCAGATGTTTATTAGAGATAGACATTAGCCTTTATGTACCGAGCATAATAGCTGTTGGCTGTCTGCAGTGGACAATTAATGTAATCAGCGACCCTGTGCATAAGATTTCCTTCCATATTTTATAACAAACATGTTTATGCCCTGAAGCAGCTGGTGACATAGGTGGGAACTAGGGGGACCGCAAAGGGAGCCATACCGAGAACGTGCTTCCTACCTCGACCTGGCTCTCCACTTCTATCTTTCCCCCATGAGCCTCAGCAATATGCTGGCATATTGCCAGGCCAAGCCCACTGCCTCCCTCAGCGCGCGAGCGGGATTTATCGACCCGGTAGAACCGTTCAAAGATGAAAGGTATGTCTTCTGCCGGGATGCCAATCCCAGTATCCGTGATGGCGACGACAGCCATTTGCCCTTCGCGGCGAAGCGAGAGGGAAACAGTACCCGGAGCGGAGGTATATCTGATGGCGTTATCCAGAAGGTTCATGAACATTTCTCTCAGCCTGGCTTCATCGCCTTTGACTACCAAATCCTGCGTCTGCCCTAATTGAAAACTGAGCCCTTTTTCCTGGCAGAGAACTTCGACGTCCGTGCTCAGGTCAGTGATGAGCTTACCAAGCTCGACTTCTGCGAAGTTCCATTGCTCCTTTCCGGCATCAGCACGAGCGAGGGTAAGCAATTGGTCAATAAGGGAAGACATCTGTCTTGTTTCTCTAGAAACAGTCTCCAAAGATTGCCGATAATCGCTTGGTGGTCTTTCCTTCTGGAGCGCCAGAGTGGATTCAGCTTCGATTACCGCTAGAGGAGTGCGTAACTCATGTGAAGCATCGCTGGTGAATTGCTTCTGGCGCTGGAACGCTTTTTCCAATCGTCCAATCATTTCGTTCAGCGTCGCTGCGAGCCTCCCTAATTCATCTTTGGTGTTCACATTAATCCTTTGACTTAAGTCACTTTCCTCGATTTCCTGCGCTGTCTGGGCAATCTTGTCCACAGGCTTAAGCGCTCGGCGGGCTAGAAATATGCCACCTCCAGCGGCTAATGCCAGAGCCAACGGGACAGCGATGGCGAAGGTGCGCACCAATCCATGCAGTGCTTGATCTATCTGTTTTGTGGAGCGGCCAATAACCAGTGTAGCTGGCGGGATACTAGGTGTCGGTCCTGGTATGCTAAGGTTTACGGAGACGGCCAGGACACGCAATTCTTCGCCTTCTGCAGTCTGGATAGTGGTAAACGAACTCCTGCCAGCCATGGCTTGTGAAATGAATTCTTGACTCAAGGTAATATTTATCCCTGGGGGAGATACCTCCACCGTTTGGTTATCAGCGTAGAAATACAACATGACGATTTCCCCCAGCTTCTCTTGGAATTCTCCTTGCCAGATGCTTTCCAAAATAGACGGGAAATTACTTAGCTGCGTTGACCGTAGTTCCAGTGAATCATCCAGATTCTGGTAGAGGCTTCGAGAAAGATAAAAATATATCCCGGTACTGAGGGCAGTCAATAAAACTGCCAACACCAACAGGTACAATAGGGTAAATCGGAATTTGATGCTGTGAATGAAGTTCATGATGCTTTCAACCGATAGCCGGCTCCTCTCACCGTCTGAATCAGGCTATCCTCCCTCTCGTTGTCAATCTTACGCCGCAATCTGCGGATATAGACATCCACCAGATTAGACATGGTATCGAAGTCGTAATCCCAGGCATGTTCTTCGATCATGGTTCGCGTAACTACCACATTGGGATGGCGCATGAAGTACTCCAGGATGACGTATTCCTTGGTAGTCAATTCAATAGGTCTTTGTCCTCGCCAGATCTGGCGGGTAAGAGTGTTCAAAGTTAAGTCTCCTACCCGAAGCTCTGGCGATTTGGATATTCCCTCTCGCCGCAGGAGCGCCCGAACTCGGGCAAGAAGCTCATTGAAGGCAAAAGGTTTAACCAAATAATCATCGGCTCCTGTATCTAGCCCTTTAACCCGGTCTTCCACAGTATCTTTAGCCGTCAACATTAGAATGGGGGTGTTAACATTCTTGGCGCGAAGTTCATGGCAAACTTCGATGCCATCTTTATTGGGCATCATGATATCTAGAATAATGAGGTCATAGGGATTGACCTCGGCAAGATATTCTCCCTCCTCTCCATCGTAGGCTAAGTCGACAGCGTAAGCTTCTTCGAGAAGCCCGCGTTTGATGATAGCGCAGAGTCGCCGGTCATCATCAACAACCAAAATTCGCATGACAGATTCCCTAAACACATCATATTACACCAAGATGAACATGAAATGAAATGGCCGCCCAATTGTATGCTTTTTCTGCCATTCACTCCCGGTTCATGGTAGATTCATGTTGTTGTGATAAGCTTGATTTGTACTGATGGGGACTAACTGGAAAAGGAAATGAGATGTATATATCAGGTAAAGGAGACCGATATGTGGGGTGGTGGTCTTCAGACTTGGGAGGTCCGCGTTTAGCTGGCGAAAAGACCCATTCTGGCAACATAAGGCAAACTGGGTGGTTTGGAGAAGTAAATAAAAATAAAGTAAATATATGACAACCTACACCTCCTTCTTCTCTCCTTTCCTTTCCTTTCTACTATGGTGTTAGAGGCTTCCAAATGGAGGCCTCTAATGCTATCCGAATTTTACATAAAGGGATATTTTGTGAAGTGATTACTATATAGGGGGGCGTGCCACTGATGCTTCCGATGAAACAGGCGATTGATAAGCCGCCGGGGCAGAACTTGTCTGGAGGTGGGGTGAATCTTCTCCCCTCTCCTTTGCAATAGCCAAGACTCAGGTTCGGAAGAAATAGACTTCAAACCGAAGTGAAGGAAAAGAGTGAGAATAAGGAATAATACAAAGAGCAGGACTCAACTAATGGAGAGATTCGACAAGAAGTCGTACTATGCTTTCATAAGAGGAGGGTATGGAAATTGACCAAGCAAAAGTACATTGTAATAGGCGTCGTTTTGCTTGTTAGTATCAGCCTGGTTGTTGCCTGCATCCTAGCTAAGCCCCCCAGTTCCGCCTCAGAATATCTGTATGTTGACGAAGGAATTGGCTCCGAGCTTAGTACCCAGGAGTTAGTAGCAGAGGTGGCTCCCGCCGTGGTTTCCATCGTTACCGAAACGGTGGGCTACAACTGGTTCTGGCAGGCAGTCCCGCAGACAGGAGCGGGAAGCGGGATAATAATCAGCCCCGACGGCTATATTGTGACCAATAACCATGTGGTAGAGGGTGCCCAAAAAGTGACCGTAACTCTTAGTGACGGAAGTGCTTTTGCGGCAACTGTAGTGGGTACAGACGCACAAACTGATCTGGCGGTAGTGAAAATTGACGCCAGTAATCTTGCCTACTTACATTTCCTGAGCAACTCTCTGGAGCAGCTTAGCGTCCTTGACCCGGTGATAGCTGTGGGCAATGCTTTGGCCCTGCCGGGAGGCCCTACCTGGACTACCGGCGTGGTCAGCAATTTGGGACGCTCTATCGAAGAGAACACCGGAGTAGTGCTCAATGACATTATTCAGACTGATGCGGCTATTAACGCAGGAAATAGCGGTGGACCGCTACTAGACACGGCGGGGCAAGTGGTCGGCATCAATGTGGCTATCGCCAGCAATGCCGAGAATATTGGCTTCGCTATAAGTACTGATACTGCTGTCTCCGTAGTGCAGAGCCTGATAACCGAAGGAAAAGTAATTCGCCCCTGGCTTGGAGTGGAGGCGACCACCGTCACTTCCACTATCCAGCATTACTACGACCTGTCAGTCAACGCGGGAGCGCTCATCACCAGTATAACCAGCGGTAGCCCGGCAAGTAAGGCTGGACTAAGAGCAGGTGATGTTATCACCAAGATGGACGACGAGGATATCAGCACTGCCGCAGAACTGACCTCAACCATAGGTTCTCATCAGATTGGTGACCAGGTTGAGATTGTCTATTATCGTGGGAGTGTACAGAATGTAGCTAATGCCACGCTGGAAGAGTCTCCCTCTTAGGCCGACAACGGGTTAGGAAAGCGGGTATATGGCTAATCCTCCGGGCTGGGCAAGATTGGCAAAATAGAAAGCCATCACTTTTCTATCTATTTTATTTTAGAGCTTTTCGCACTACTGCTATTAGCTCATCTGGGGTAAATGGTTTGGGTAAAAATGGCCTACCACTTTGCTCTATAAAAGCCATGGTTTTCTCGTCTAGCAAACTCCCGGTAGTGAATACTACCTGGTTTGCCAACTGCGGATATTTTTTTTGCAGCCATTTGTAGAGTTCTGTACCGTTCATTTTCGGCGTCCTGATATCAATCAGACAAATGTCATATTGCCTCTCCTCTATCATATCCTGGGCTACCCTTCCATTGACGGCAATGTTCACCTCAAGTCCTTCTCTAGTAAGGACTCTTTGGCACATATTGCCAATCGCCGGTTCGTCCTCGACCACCAATATTCTCTTCGTGGTGCGCTCACTAGTATTTATTGTACGCCTCTTTTAATCAGCGACTCTATGAATAATATTTCTTTTCAGTATTATAGCAAATATATTTAAGCCGTCAAGAGGCTAGTTGAACTTGCTCATTGCTGCCTCTGTTCCCTGGGTAAGAAAACAATCGATGGCTTCAGATACCTTGACAATTACAGGCTTAATTATTGCTTCTTCCGGGGGGGAGAAATCGCTGAGCACATAATTGACTATAGCCTCTTCGTTGATGGATTGCTCTTCCGCCCGGGGGCGTCCAATCCCCACTCTGATTCTGGGGAAGTCCTCGCTTCCCAGGGCTGAAATAATAGAGTTCATCCCCTTGTGTCCTCCTGAGCCTCCGCTCTGCCGGAGGCGAATTTTGCCCAGAGGCAAATCGAGGTCATCATATATTACCAGGAGGTTGCTTAAAGGAATTTTATGCTTATGCACCAGGCAAGCTACGGGGTCGCCACTGAGATTCACAAATGTCCCGGGCTTGGCCAGCAGCAACTTCTCGCTCTTTAGTTCAGCAAGGCCTACTCTGGCCCGGCATTGCCTGTGGTCAAAGCGGATAGAATGAAGCCTGGCGAAATAATTCAGGCACCGGAAGCCAACGTTGTGGCGGTTATGCGCATAAGTCTTGCCGGGGTTCCCCAGACCAACTATGAGTTTCATTAACTTAGAGTTTATGGGAATTCAGTCACCCGATATTATGGCTGATTCCATCGACACTAAGCAAATGCTCTTTACCTTAAACAGCAAGCTCGATTGGCTTAACTCGCTTCAGAATATCCTGTTATAGAAAGGCTGGGTAAACCACACCAACTTAAGCCATCTTGGAGGATGAGGACTAAAGCGGAGAATCATTTACCAAGCTGGGAGCTTATAAATCACTCTTTGACAAGTATATAAAAATGATGGCCGGAATGCCAAAGACGGCCACGTAGGGTGGAAAGAGAACACAGATGGCTCCTGCTAACGCCGACCCCCAAATCTGGCGTCTGATGGTAAAAATGCCACCGATGTTCAGCGGGGGTTTTACAATCTGTACCAGCTTTGTGTAAACGAATTTGTCCCCGTTTTGGAGTGTTGCATTTATCGTCAAAGGAAATGAGACATCACTGCTAAATCCCCCACCGATTAGAATGAGTGTGGCGCTAGTGCTTCTATTGGGCTGTAAAGGATTCGCAGGAGTAACATCATCAAAGGTAAAGTCGAAGGGGATACCGGAGGCTGAAGATACTTCAAGAGTGGCAGTTAATGAAATGACGGGCTCAACGCCCACATTCTTCAGGGTCATTTTGACCGCCGGTCCTGCGGGTGTAAACGGTCTGACGGGGCCCAACACAGAGACGATTTCAATCGGTTGCTGATTAACTACAATCGGAAAGAAATGGGCTCCATACTCTGAATATTCTTCGGGCTTGCCTAAAGGAAACGTAAAGTTGACCTTTAGTTGGTAATAAGCTTCGTCACCTACGACTGTGTATTCTGTGTTTGCAGACCAGTAAGAATCCTTGGTCATTGCCTGTTCCCTGATAACAGAGTCATAAGAATCAAACAGGAGCATATCAACGGAGCTCACTTCGACAACTGTGTTAATTAAACAATCTATACTGCAACGAATTTCAATCTGTTCACCGACATTAGCGCAGACCTCAGCAGGTGAGACCGTAAGTTCAAAGTACCCCAATGGTACAGTCCCGGTTTCGATCTGGGGGGGAGAAATATGTTCCTGGTCTTGCGACGCCGAGACTGAATGGCAGCCGGATACTGTAACTGCTAGGAGCGCAGCAGTAAGAAGGATACTGGTAGCTACGACGCATGCCGGTCTTTTGAACATATGCTACTTCACCCTATTACTATAACGCAGAGGGCCGAAAAAGGTTGCATTCGCCAGTATTTAGCCTTAATACTCTAGAATGTCCCATTTCACAGAAGTTGCATGAGCGACAACAGCAGGGAAGACGGGATGATTCGTTTTGTAAAAATGACTATTTTTTTGGAGTTCAACAGCTCTTTTTCATACGTAAGGCGGCCACCCGCAGCGGATTCGGTTGTTAAAGTACGTAGGATTCGTTTCGTCAGCATTTGCCCTTTCGACAACAAGTAGACAGTAGTCGGTAGTCAGTAGTCAGTAGTCAGTAGTCAGTAGAAGAGCTCGACTAGTAGACGAAGATCAAATGCCAAAATCCAAATG
>Ga0315552_1000088_pt1 | contig 58268 bp, 50 predicted proteins | sample SalMarSW160170MG_2_FD_203102 | JGI IMG/M metagenome (GOLD analysis project Ga0315552, IMG submission 203102) | Salt marsh sediment microbial communities from the Plum Island Ecosystem LTER, Massachusetts, United States - Salt Marsh Sediment SW1601-70 ...
AGCAAGCGGAACTTCCCGGAAGATACGGCTGGCAAAGATATCCAGTTAACAGCATATGCCCTGGCCTATAGGGCACTCACCGGTCAGAACGAAAAAGGCGTGCGGCTCGATGTGATTGTGAAGACAAAAGAGCCGAAGATACAGCAGTTGCAGGCAACCCGAACGCAGGCGGACATCGACCGCTTCGTGCGGCTTGCTCAGCAGGTCGAGAGGGGCATCAACGCCGAAACCTTCTACCCGAACGAGAATTATACATGCGGGATTTGCGGGTACAAAGATATGTGCGAGAAGTGGTAGAAGTCACTACTTTGGCTTTACAATCTTGGCGCTTTGGACTCTTTGCCAAATATAATCAATGGTGACAAGCTGACTAATACATTCGTATGGACTCATCTTCACTAAATCGTGGTCTTCTGGTTTGTGTCCCTTTGGATTTCTAAAACCGCTGAATATACCTTTTGCAATTGAATATAGCCCATCCTGTTCATTCATGCCGGACTCTTCGTCTAAATGATCATTGAACTGGATTATTGGTAATCTCGTTTTCTCCGGTCTCATTGTCGCTTGAACAAGTTGACTTTCGCCTTTGTTTATGCTTGTCACACCTTGGATCATTTCGTTCAACTTCTTTGTTGCTTCAAAAACCGCACTCGCGTACTTTTTCTGCTTGAATTGATCCTTCACAATCTTTTTAATGTCAGGGGCCAATGGCATAAGGTCAAACATCATATTATGGTTCGGATCCCTCACTTCCGTTGAAACTGCGTCTGCCAGAAGTGCCAAAGTTCTACTTGATATGCGACACTCATCAGGACCGGATCCTATCATTAACAGCGGCAATAGTTTTTCAAGCTTGGCCCACAATTCGAACGCTTCACCCTCGGTATAATTCTTTCCAAACCATAGAAGTGATACGATGTCCTCAACGTCATCTCCATTTTCAAGAGCCGGAACATGAGAAATAGATTCTCCCAAGTTCGCTGTAGCCGCTAAATAGAATACCTTGCGAGAAAGTTTCCCAGTTGCGTTATCTCTTGATATTTCTTTCAGGATTTGCTTGTGATTACTTTCCAATTCATCGCTGACGAGGGAAGCGCAGAACACCTGCTCCGGATCATTCAAGACATGAAATTTTTTTCCTCTTGTATTCGTTGATCTATCCAAGATTTGTTTGGCTTTATTGATTCCTGTCTTTTTTACTTCCGCATCCTTTGAAACAGTGATGCAAATGCAGATAGGGCCCAGGTCTCTATCTTTGCCCCCAGCACTATTCATCACCCAGGCCTCCAGATTTCGCGTTACTGCTTGGAACAGCGTCTCCCCAGAGGACCCTATAGTTGAGAGTCCAAACAAAAGCCAACCGCTATCGACAGGCTGGATGCCTGCATCGATGGCTTCAAGTCTGCGCACTGCTTCTCGATGTATCGAGTCTATAAGCCTGTAAAAGTCAAGGTTCAAAGAAACCATGCCTTTTCCCTCAATCGTCCTTGTGAAATGGCGGCATTCCAAGTATCAACTCCCAGATCGCAAACCATTCTGGAGATCAGTTTAGAGTAATTGAGAGTTATGGGAATAGCCGCCGCATTGAAACCTCGCCAGTTAATGCTAGCAAAATCATATATTTGTCGGACAAGAGCCGGGAACTTGTCCAATTCTAATGATGATCGCTTATCCATCCTTACATCTAGGACCCGAGGCATGCCAGTCTTGTTTCGCTTTCCATCAATGCTTCCATCAAGCATCAGAAGAGCCTCGTGTTCACTTAGAGTTACCTTGAGCCCCTTTGGTGGAAGGTAAGTAGTTTGCGAAGCATCAAACAGGCGATAATTCGAATATTCGTTCAGATGTATGATTGCAAAAGGGATGTCTTTGCCTGCGCCTTTTATTCCCTTCTCTATTGCTTCCAGTTCCTTATAACCTGGCTGCTTATAAAAGTGAACAACAATAGAAGTCGGCTTGCCCTTGAGTTGTTGGAATTCTTGTTCGAATTCCGTCAATGCATCAGTCACCAACTTAGACAAACCATCGACATAGGCGTCCCATTCGATGACGGGAGCGCCAGAATTCATGAATAGGAAGTCTCCGTCCTTGGTATAAAGGCTAACATAGCCTATTAGATACTTGCCTGATGAGTCTTTCGCACGACTAAGGCCGAGTATCAGGTCGTTTTCTACATCTTGTGTTGAGACTGTCCAAGGGCTACCGCCTATCTTGGCATAAGTAGCAAGGGCGATGTTTTCTATTGTAAATTGGCGGCCATATGGGCGGCTCAGTTTTTCAACTGTTGCCATTTGGCTCGGAATACCATTGGTCAGAAGGATTGATTTAACTTTGGCATAGAGACCTGATCGGCTCTCTATAACCAAATACACAATATCAGGCTCTTTCGCTGCAATTTGATTAACGAAGTTGTCAATAGAAACACTGGTATCAATCTGCAACACTTCTGCAAATTCTATCGGAATCTTAAAGTAACTCTGAAAACCCTGGAAATTACCCTCCCCTTTGCTCAGACCAGCTATGAGAGCATCCTTTTCAGTAGATGTCCCATTCGGGAAGAGAACTATAGCTGTTATCTTATCCTTCTTGATGAGGTTTGAATCGTATGGACCATATGTAGACAAACCACGCCTCGAACGGCTATCCACAGCTGACTCTGATGAATAGTCAAATCTTAATTGAGGCTGGTTTATCAACTCGCCATATAGATTCATAATTCTGCACCAACAATAATCCTTACAGGTGTCAATGAAATGCTCGCCTTCACACCACATGGAAGCGTAATCTCCCCAATCTTCCCGATAAAAGGGAGTACCTGTTCTATCATTCTTTGGCGTGACACCTCGGTATTAATTCCCGTCGGAATCAGATCCCTTTGTATTTGTCTCACATTCTTTAAGGTTAGGCCTCCAAACCTCGTGACGATATCATGGAAATTGACAGGATTGTCTGAGGAGTATTTAAGTTTATAGCGTACATCAACTATTATATCGAAGCTGAGTTTATTGCTAGGCTCATCTGAAAGGAATACCACCCTCGTATCAAAACCCAAGAACACTTTCACATTACCGTCAGAAGTAGGCCTGAACCCATTCCAATTATAAAGTCTGCATCTTCCAATCTCAAAAGGATAAACAGGTGAATAACCTAGCTCCTTCGCCCTGTTAATGAACGCATCGTGTATCATTCTCCCTGTAAGTTGGGGTACTTCATGCAAAGACACATTATCATCGGTGAAGTCTTTATCACGCAGCCATTCCTTGTCTTTTCCATACCCGTAAATGACATTGGAATGACCAGGCGCATAAACAAAGACGTCTTTCCCCGCTTTCGTGATTTCATCTCTCAAGTCCTTGAGTTTGGTGTATTTACTTCTGTCACATATAACGACAGGTGCTTCGTCCCCCTGCAACGAGACTTCAAACATGTTTGCATAGTAACCAGGCTGCAATGTCATATTTCTCCCAACATAATCAGTCATTTTCTTCTAATTTGAACTTTGTCCCCAGTTGTTGTAACGTCTCTTTAACATTCATTTTCAGGGTGTGTTCACTTATCTCACCTTTAGCCTCGATGCTGACTTCCACCTTCACATCCGCACCTTCATCCTTCAGGGGCTTGATAACACCACGGCTTATATCGGCCAGTCTCCCGTTCGGGGCTTCGACAGAAATCGTGACACGGCGTCGCCTGGGTTTCCCTTCTTCCCCCTCCGCTACTTCTTCTCCTGCCTCTTTTCCCTCTTCTGGCTTACCCTTCTCAACCTCAGGTTTTTCTGGTATTTCCGCTTTTATCATTTTATCAGCAATCTCGGATTTGCCTTGTGTCCTTGTTAAATTGAATAGATTTGGCTAATTTTATCGGCATTCAGAACAAGTGGATAAGTCTTTTTCTTATAAGTAGTTAACATTGAAGAAGCGAGGCAATCAAAGCTCTTTTCAAATTCTATTGTCAGAATAAAAACTGTCCTGATCGCGGCAAACACAGAGAAAAAATCTTTCAGTTTGCTGCGGGTACTGGAAAAATCAGCATCTGTTGACCATGACTCAATGTTTAACCTTGCGGACTGTTCAATCGTCATAGGACACCAGGCGGATTTGACCAGCCACGCTTTTTCGCTCAACTCAACCTCGCCTTCGGACAGTGGCTTTTTGAACTTTACGGTATCCAACTTCTCCGGATATTCCGCAAGACCGTATCCAAAGACCCCAGTGCTGACCCCCTTGGCAACGGCACGCCGAATCACACCTTTCCCCGTAATCAGTTCCACACCGGTATACTTGAGGAAAGCTTCGTATACATCCGATGTGCTGACGTAATTTGCTTGTTTTGGCCAGGCTCTAGACACAAGAATCGACGGCTCTATGTCCTTTACCAGAATCTCGTTGTCGACCAGAAACTGCTCAACGTATCCCTTAGTGTCACCTCGTCCTCTCAGCACATTCAGTCCTAAAGAATAGATATCAAAACCATCCTCTGACGGGACCAGAATGTGGTTGTAAGCAATTTGCAGTTCGTTGCCAAACCTTGCCCGCACATCCTTCAGTTTGGCTCCAAGGTCCCGTGTCTGGCTAGTTGAAAGGGTCTCCTTGATTTCGGCACTGCTCTCTACTTCCTCCAGAGCCAGCAGTTCACGGCCCAGGGAGAGTATCTTTCCAATTTTCTTGGAGGCGGGAAGCACGAACACCAGTGTGTTCTTTCTCCGCCTTGGGCTGGTGGGAAGGTACTCGTTCAGGAGTTTCGCACAGAATCTTTTGGCTTCTTCCTCGTCTCCCTTGCCGTAGGGATGTGTTGGCGAGAGGAACACAAACTTGAGTGCCTCGCTGTCCGGAATCCTGGACGGATCCTCAACAGCCACGAATACGCTTCCGTCACCTGTAATCATCGCCATCTGCTCGTGAATGAAGTTGAGAACCTCGTCCTCGGACAGTGCGTCCATTTTCTCGGTAATGATTTTGCTGATACCCGGCTCCTTGCGGAACAGCCAGTTTTCCCGCTTCTCGTCAGCGTACAAAAACCATAGATTTCCCATACGCTCCACTGATGACTGGAGACCCAAGGTCGGGCAAAACGGTTGCTGCTCTGATGCGCTTGGTGGAAATCCCACGGCTACCATTGGTTCGCACGGAGTGGAGAAATATCAGCGTGACAACCCGCGTTGCTATCTTGAAGGGTTCGAATTCGCTTGGAAGCTCGCTGTCGATGCTCGCACACTTGGACCCCGGCCCAGCAATATCGGAGTCAACCACACCTGAATAGCCTTCGTCCAGATAAGCCAGCAACTCGTCCTTGATAATGCGGTTGCCCAGACCCACCGAGCCCGGCATGATAAGGCAGCTTGGATCGTTTTTCTTGTACAGGTCGCTCACGACCAGTGCCAGCAGCCGCAGGACGCCGCGTGTCCTCTGAAACTTGACGAGAGCGCCCCATTTTTCGTAAAGAACGTCTATCAATTCCGGGTGGAACGGGTAAGCCCTTTCGAGCTTCTCCCTATACCTTTCGCTCCGGAACTCTTTCGGTACCGAACTGCCCAGCTTTTCCAGAACATCGTGAACGTCTCCGGCGACCTTTTTGAGTTCGCCCTCGTCTTTTATCTGGTCAAACAACCTGCGCCGGACGATCTCGTAAATCTCCATTCCCTCCACCGGCGAGTGGCGTAGCTCCAGCCGCTTGGTAATGTGACTCAGGGTCTGGAAGTCCTTCTCGGCGGTGTCGTCGTAGCGCTCTGTGTGGCTGGATGGTAACGTCACCACCAGTACTGCACTATGCTCCTTATCCTCAGCAAGTGAAGCAACAACCCTGGTCAGTTCGTGCATGAAAGCCATGGTCTGGCCGCGTAGGTTTTTACCTTCTTTTTCCTCAACGCCTTGGGCCCTTACTACGTATTCCAGTGTTTCGTCGAGAATCAACAAGCACGGTGAGGCCTTCTCCAGTACTTCCCGTAAACGCTTCTTGCCCGGCGCAACGAGCTTCTCGTCGTGCTCCTTCACAATCTCGTATAGCTTTGGTCCGCCGAGCTGATAGGCCATTTCACCCCACAGTGTCCTAACGGATATACCCTCTTTCTTTTTGTCTCCAAGCAATGGGTCGAGGTGCGTACCGTCGATACACGCCACGTTAATCTTCGCAACAGACTCCAGACCGGCCTCCTTCACAACGTCCTTTATCTGTTCCAGAGACCTGACCTTCTCGTAGTGCCGCGTGAGGTGGTAAAGAGCCAACAGAGAATGTGTCTTGCCTCCACCCAAAGGCGTAACTAACTGCACCACAGGTGCCATTCGCTGTGGACCGCTTTTCGTATCTTCTTTGTAGAGTGTCACCAACACCCTTATCAATAACTCTCTCAATCCATTTGTCATGTAGGTCCGCGTGAAGAATCGTTCGGGATCTCGGTATTCGCGAGATGCTCCTCCCATAGTCACATCGCCCAAGTCAATGGCAAATACAGAAGGGTCTAAGCGTCCTTTCTGAATATCTTCGTGCGGTATTGCAACCTTCCACCATGGCTTCATGATAACCACTCCTTGCTGAGAGTTAATTGCTTTCCGGCCTCTCTGGCCATTGTTGGTGCCTTCATCAAAAGTCCCTGAATCATCTGCTTTTCTCTGTCGCCATCAGGAAGCAAATCTGACAGGTCCTGAGCAGTTTCCCAGAAGGCCGCGTCGTCCATAAAACCCGCTTCGTCGAGGAACTTTTCCAGCTCTTTTCGTTTATCCGCTTTCCAAAGCAAACAGGATTTATGCAGTGCATCAACCAGACTGACCGGCTGTCTTTTCGCAATCTCTTCGAGTTTCCTTTCATCCGGCTTGGCAACCTTAATCTTATCTTTTCCGCTTACTAGACTGTCCTTGCCCCGGATGTCGTCCAGTTCAATGCCGACTGCCTGGGCGAGTTTGCGGGCGTCGTCGTAAGGAACAGTTTCCCCATTATACGTCCAACGCCACAGGATGTAGAATCGGCTGAGTGGGTCGATCTTTTCCAGCTTGACTCCACGAAGAATCCTGCCTAGCGCATACTGTGTGACCAGCTTTCGTACCTCTTCGAGCAGTTCGAATGCACTGACCTCTTCCCCGCTGAGCTTCTTGACCTTTTCGTACCGGCCGAAGACCTCAACCGCAGGGCCAATCGCGGAAATAAAGAAATCCGCACCACGTACACCCTGCTCCCAGAAGTGATCCAGTCTCTCCATAATCCTTTTATTGAGTTCCTGCTTAATATCTTTAAAGTACGCCGCCTCGTTACCTTCACGTTTTCGGCAAGCTAAAAAGAAAGACGATGCCAGGGCTGCGCTGTCTTGAGCCCTTAACCGACCAGTGCGCTCTGTATGCACTGGCCAAGAAGAGGTAGGCACCAGCCCTGTTCGCACTAACGCGTTCACTAAAGTCTCCCAAGCCTCGGTAGTCTTGTGCGCGAACACTATAGTAGTCACACCCGAATCTTCAGTTTTTCGGCTCATTTCACAGAATGCCTTCGCCATCATTTGCTCATAAAATTCCTTTGCTTTAGAATTATTGCTCTTGTGCCGCGTGGGTTCTTGTATTATTTCTTCAGATTTCGGTGTTAACGGTGTCGAGAAAAGGTCACTGTGTGTATCACCTAAGGTCCGCTTAAGCCAAACATAAAAGAAGTCTGACAGGTCGGCATAGGGCACACTGTCATAGTATGGCGGGTCAGTGATTACCGCACTTACGACAGGTGTTTTCTTTGGGAGTACCGTTGCAGAACACTGCACTGTATATCCCTGTGGAAGATGGCTTAAATCCCTGGCTATCCTCGCGCTTTTCTCGACAGACTTCTCCCAACTTGGGCCTTCTCTGTAGAACGGGTTAGATTCAGCATAATCCCAGACCATCGGTAGAGCCTGTCGTCCAAAGGTATGCACAACTCCTCGGCCTCCAGTAGGATTCAGCATACACAGTGTCGATCCAAAATCGGCCAGCATGTCTGCACCGAGAGATAGATACGACAATACCGCAGCAATTTTGTCTGAGGACATCCCTTCGCTTTGCATTTTGCTACCTGCAGCACGGATTTCCTCTACAAATGTGATTAACGATAGAAGTTGACGCCCGTTGAAGAGCTGGCCCCATCTACTAAACCCATACTTGTTCACTCGAAATCCAAGCGTACCGTCCTTAGGAAGTGGCTCATCAGGAATTGCTGAATACTCGCTTTCTCCATCCTTGGTCTTGTCACTTAGAGCTTCAACAGCTTTCTCATAAGCTGCCATATTCTTATTGGTGGCTATCCTATATTTCTTACCTTTGATACCTCTCATGGACAGTATTACACAGATCATACGGTGGCCAAAGCCCACGCTCTTTCCATACTTTCTCAAATCATTCGATTTGTATGTGACTCCGCATATGGGACATGTAAAGCTCCCCGTGGCGCTCACAGTAGATCTCGTTCCTTTACCAGGCTCGAACCCTTCGATACGTCTGCGTTCCACGACCTCAAAATCCACTTGTCTTTTGTCTTTGTCAACAATCGGACGCAAGTAGATAGAATCGCTCCAATCAGTCTTCCCGTCTGCCGTTTCTTTCCGCCTCAACCAGAACTGTTTCATCAGCGGTATTTCTGCTCCACACGAGGGGTTCACACAACGTATTGTTCTTGCCCAGATGTATCCCACAGGTACCCAGCCGCTATTCATCATGCCTTTGACGAGACTTTCTTGAGCCGGGTCAACTTCTTCGGGATAAAACTCACCTATTTCCTTCTTGGCTTCGTCGAGTATCCATTTGCCCCATTTCTCAACATCCCTTACCAGCTTTTCACCGTATTTTTGTGGATACTCCAGTGTGGCCTTGAGTATCAGAACAGCCACGGGGTTGTACTCAACGGCGTGCGCCTCACAACCAAGACGAAGGACCTCCAAAGGTATTGAGCCACCGCCTGCAAAGGGGTCTAGTACCTTTGGCATTTCCACCTTGCGTTTGCCTTCGATAACGCCGGTGAGGTCTTTCTTCCGTAGTCCTTTGATGACAGCGGTGCCTACTTCAATAATCTTACGGGCTTTATTCAGAAGTCGCTGATTGTTTGACGCTTCCCAGGGAGAAATGTCAGCGGTAAATTTCACCAGCCTTTTTCTGGCACGCATCCTTGGCCCTTCACTTTCCTTTTCCTTAGGTGCCGATGGAAGTGTATCGAGTAGAAAATCAATATATTCCGGGATTTGTTCTGTCAACGTAGATGGGTCCGGTACCAGCGAAGCAAAAATAGCAGCGCGACATGCAGCCAGTGGTCTGCGAGCCCACCAGATGTGAAGAGTAGATATGTGCCCGTGCCGGATACTCTTTTCCCTGGCGGATTCTTTACTTACTTCAAATATCGGAAAATCTTCTTCAATCAATCTCTTCACGATGCCACCTTCTTCCAGTCGTCACGTTCCACAACGTACCGCACGATTTTTACCTCACGGGCGGGCTTTAGTTTGCTTGCCGGGTTTTGAATTGGATAAAGCTCTGCCTTATCTCTGGCGTTTGCAACAACGTACAGCCAGGCTTTGTCCCCGAGCTGCCGTGCTGTCATCCACTCGTTGGGCGTCAGGTAAATCTGGCCTTCGCTGGCCCTTGCCTTTACCTCTATGTACCGTATTTCAATATCGGCTTCCGAAACGACGTCATACCCCAGCTTTCGGGCCGAAACATCAACAGGTTTTCTGCCTTGTTTCCTCTCGTATTCCATAGCGACTTTCATGCCGATGGCTTCTATCTCAGGATTACGCGAAATTCGCCCCGCACCGGAAGCCGGCACAACCGCAGCTACACCGATAATCCTCGGAGATGTCAGTGTGAGATTGCCTTCGTGTTTTAGCCGTTGCTCCATCTTCTGCTTTTCGTGCTTCAGTCGTTCTATGTCGCGGTCCCAATTCTGGTATGCAAGGTCATCCTCGCTACCCCCTTTCTCAAGGTATTCTGTCATTCTCGTATCCAGGTCGAATATCCTTGTGTCCAAAGCTGCGAGGCTGTACTTCCTCTTTATAACCAATTCGCGGTTCCGCTCCTCAACGAGCGATTTTCGGTAATCCTGAAATTCGTTTGAAACAATGTGGGTGATCACTTCAGACCTTCGTGACGAAAGATTTGCAACTTCGTCAGCAACCTTTGCCCCGCCAGGCTTCAGGTCCCACAGAACCGATGGTCTTATTTGTCTTATCTCTCCTCCTTGAGGAGCGTACACGGCAAATATTCTCTTGCCTATTAACTCGCCGGTACCGTCACCTACTGAACCTTCCAAAAACCATATCAGACCGTTCAGTTCCCCATCGGGGTCCTCGAAAACCGTCCCGCGTCTCAGTTGGGGACCGTACTTCTGAAGGACTTTCTCAACCACTGCCTCCATCAACGGGTGCCCAGGTGACACGAAGTCTGCTGTCTCCTCCTCCTTGAGCAGGTCCTTGTTGAAGGTAAACTTCGGATAGCGGTCGTCAACGAGGCCGTACCGCATCCGGAAATCGTAAGGCACATCTTTGACTTCCGTTGGTACCCACTTGATGCTCAGAAAAGCGTCTGCTCGGCGGTGCACCTTTTCCTTAACCGCAATTGCCCCGAATGCCCGTACAAAGAAATTCTCCAGATACTCAGGGATGAGCTTGTTCTCCTCTGACAGACGTGCTTTCTCCCTGCTCCATTTTTCATCAACCCTGATTGCAAGGGCCTCGCCCATCAACCTGGATATCTCTTTCTTTGTCTGTTCCACGGAAATGGCGTCTATTTCTTCCTCGGCTTCAGCTACTTCCTGTTCTCCAAGTGCAACCCGCCTGAGCAGGTCCTCTGCCTTGGCATTTGCCAGGATATCCCCGATAACGTCGTAAACTTTTTCAGGCCCCAGATGCTCCTTCATCATCTCAATCTTGTCGAACAGCTTCTTTAGCACCCTGCCTTCCCGCGTGTTGACAGCCACCATGTTGAAAATAAACACGATCGGATGTTTCTGTCCGTATCGATGAATGCGACCCATGCGTTGTTCCAGTCAGTTTGGATTCCACGGTATGTCGTAGTTAACCATCATCCAGCAGAACTGCAGGTTGACACCTTCGCCGGCTGCCTCGGTTGCGACCAGTACCTGGGCCGTGTGTCTGAATTTTTCCTCTGCCCTGATCCTTGATTCGAGGTTCATGTTTCCGTGGATCGTGCAGACCGTGTAACCCCACGACCTTATCTTCTCAGACAGGTAATCCAGGGTGGCTCTGGCTTCCGTGAAAACAAGCAACTTTTCTTCCTCCTTGCCTTTGGTAACGCGTTGATCCAACAGGCCCTTCAGGCTCACCAGCTTCTTTTCCACTTCGGCTCGCTCGACTTTCTTCGCTTCGTCTATGAGCTTCTTCAGTTCGTCGATTTCCTCCTGCAATTCTTCAAAACTCTGTGCAGTGGTGAGAGACTCGAGCGCGCTTTCGACCTTCCACCAGTCCTCTTCCGGCATCTCTTCCAGCCTCTCTTCGATGTCTCCGTAAATTGCCTGCATGTCCTGAATGAGGCGGTGGTTGTCCAACATATCCTGCAGCCGCTTTCTCCTGTTTACGAGCGAGGTCCTGATTGCACGAGTACTCGATGCTGCTCGCCGTTGCAGCACTACGAGTGCAAGCGTAATGTTCCTGCGCCTGCGGTCGTCCGCCACCTTCTGGACCCTCTTGTAGTACTTCTTCACGTATCTCGTCAAATCGTCGTAGAGGTTCATTTCAGGCTTCGACAGCTCGTAGCCCACTGTGAGGACTTCCCGCGGGGGAAACAATGGTTTGCCGTCAAATCCCTTCAGTTCTTCTTTCATTCGTCGCAATACGTACTGTTCCCTGTCCTCACGGAGAACCCTTTCCATACCGTCCCGAGTCCCAAAGACATTCGCGTCCAGCAGTGAGAGAAGAAGCCTGAAGTTGTCAGGGTCTCCTCGGTGCGGGGTGGCGGTTAGACATAGCAGATTGGCGGTGTTCTGTGCAAGGACTTCTCCTACTTGATACCGCTTTGTCTTGTGCGTTTTCTCTCCATACAGGTAAGCGGACATCTTGTGCGCTTCGTCGATGAGAACAAGGTCCCAACGTGCGTTCTGCAGCGTCTCCTTGATCTCGTCCTGACGTACGAAGTCGAGGGAAGTGATACACCACTGCCTGTCCTTCCACACGTTCGTCCCGTAGGAGCTGTCTATTGTACCTCTGTCAACAATAGTAAATCTTTCACCGAATTTCTCCTTCATTTCACGCAGCCACTGATACTTCAGGTGGCCTGGAACCACGATTAAACAGCTATTGACCAGACCTCGCATCTTGAGTTCTTTCAGTACCAGGCCAGCCATGATCGTCTTTCCCGCACCGGGGTCGTCAGCGAGGAGATAGCGAATGCTCATGTGATGTGGAAGGATATGTCTGTACACAGCCTCAAGTTGGTGTGGCACCGCATCAACTCGAGAAGCGTTCAGCGCAAAAAGGGGATCAAACTCAAAGGCCAGCCTCACTCGGTTAGCTTCGATACCCAGGAAAAACTCTTCAGCTTTGGTTCGAAAATCGAGATCAGCAGCAGATGCGGACACTTGGAGTTCTTCCACCTGTTGCTGGTTCAATATCTTCTCGTAGATACGTCCAGATTCGAGCCCTCTGGAAAGAACTGTGCAGTTTGTGCCCGCCTCCTCGACCGCGATAACTTCCACTTTTTCAGGAAAGATGCCGCTGCTGACGATCGTCCCCTTTTTCAATTTCTCAATCGATTCTGTCGGCACTTCTACACACCTTTCATCGTTAAGAGTTCGTTTACTTCCGCGCACCATTCCTGCCCATTAACAACATTTTTGAGGCGAGGTTTTTAAAGTTCGCAATTTCCAATGTTTTTGTCGTCTCCATCAACATTAAACGTCGAGTCTAACTTAGCTTGCTTCAAAAGCTAAGGTAATGTTCTTCATATGTCAACTTTCGTTTTCAGGGTCTGAATGCGTGTGTTTAGTGGCGGTGGAGTGCAGGGTGTAGTTTTAGAGCCTATCCGAATAACCCGCAACAGCGGAACGTAATTATGGCGCAAACAAAATGAAGCAGGCCCAAATAATTCTCAGGTTTCTTCTCCCACCGCGTCAAAATGCGGCGAAAACGGTTCATCCAACTATGCGTCCGTTCCGCAACCCAGCGGCGAGCTTTGAAACCGGCTTCTCGTTTAATCGCTTGTGCTTCTTCACCACGCGAACGAATATGAGCGGTATAACCAAACTCTTTTACCAAATCTCGCACCTCACCAGAATCATAACCCTTATCCAAACACATACCTTGAGGCTCTTGCTCCGTAGGCTCAGGACGCTCTACGGGGATACTTTCTATCGTAGTCTCGACCATCTTGCAATCATGCCGATTTGCTCCGTCAATCGCCAGGCCAATCGGCACACCAGATGCTTCGGTCAACAAACTCCGTTTAACGCCTTTTTTGGCGCGGTCTGTAGGGTTTGGGCCCGTTTTTTCCCCCGCCCAGCGGGGCCTTGTTCATGGCGCCGTCCATCGACTGCCAAGACCAATCTATCCCTTTCAGCTCGTCATAGTCTTGCAGAGCCAACGCCCAGAGTTTCTGAAAAACATCGGCTTTGGTCAATTCCTGAAACCTTGAATGAGCGGTGCTGCTCGAACAAATACCAGTTTCGTTCAATGCGTTCCACTGACAGCCAGTTCTCAATACAAAAAACACTCCATCCATGGCTTTGCGATCCGGCACCCGCGGCCTGCCGCCACCGAAACGATGTGTATTCGAATGTTTTGGCAGCAATGGCTCAATTTTTTCCCATAACTCGTCTGAAATCCTATATCTGTTCCTTCGACTTCGCTCAGGACAAGTTTTTGTCTTTGTTTTTTTCATCCCTGAACCCTTTCAAAGGCACCATTGCCTTTGAATATATCGGCCATTCAGGGGTTATTCGGATAGGCTCTAAGTATTGAAACGGAGTAAAATCTCGGCAGAATTGCTCAACCAAAGTGGACTGTTTGTGTAGATTACGGCGGGATTTCGGGGTAAGGGTATGTTTTAATGGATTTGTATGAAATCCAATAAAATCTGTTGAAGTACGCGGCTTATTGAGCTGAATGAGGGATTTCCATTTTCAGACCTTTACTATCAATTGGCGGATTCGGTGGCAGAGTCTTTACTTTTTTAATACAAGCCTGATACGCCGTCTAGACTGTAACCAGCGCATCGAGAGGCCCAAGCACTGCCAAGAAGTTCGCAGGCAAAATTACGGATGCAAAGACCATTGTCTGGAACGGCCCCATGGGTATCTTTGAAATGCCCCCGTTCGATGAAGGCACAAAGACCGTAGCTTTGGCGGTGGCCGAAGCCACAGACAATGGTGCACGCAGTATAATCGGCGGCGGCGTTTTACAGGCTTACGACATACATGGCAACGAGGTCGATACTCAAGTCTTCAATACATCAGGAGGAACATTCGTGGTGCAATATGGTGGTGGAATCCACAGGATATATATTGGGGCCTGTAAGGATAATCTTGATAACCTGACTTTCGGTGATATTACTGTCATCCCTATTCCCGGTGCTTTCGTGCTTGGTGGGATCGGCGTAGGTTTTGTCGGCTGGCTGCGCAGACGCAGAACGCTGTAATTCGTCATGCGTGATGCGTCGTGCGTATTGCGTTACTATACGCATAACGCAGAACGATATACGCAATACGAAAATGTCGGCTGGCTGCGCAGACGAAGAATGCTATAATTTGTCGTACGTGATGCGTCGTGCGTAGTGCGTGACTATACGCGTAACGCAGAATGATAAACACAATACGAAAACGTCAGGTTGCTGCGCAGATGAAGAATACTTTAAATAGGAAATAGTGAATATGCTTTGTTGAAAAGCCTCACCGTCATTTCGACCGATTCATCCTTCGCAGCAGCGCTGCTGCGGAGAATGGAAGCTCCTAAGGGGCGAAGTGGAGAAATCTATTCAAAGGCAGATTTCTCGACTCGCCCCCGTTTCTGTCTTCGACAGAAGACACGGGGGGCTCGCTCTCCACAGGACGCCTGTCGGCGGAAATGACATTCTGAATTCTTTTCAATAGTGAATAGAAATAATTTAGGTGTAAATTAGACGGGGCTGTGAGTTCAATACTTGCAGCCCTTTTTGTTTGACTGTACGTGGTTTAATCTTTAGTATTTTAACTGGTGGCTTAACCGTAGGTTAGTAATATAGTAAAAACGATGAAGCGAATTAAAGGCAATAAGGGTTTGCTCGATAAGAAAAGGTTTGAAAAGTCAGAGCAAGAAAAAAAGCAATGGCTGAAGAATCTGTCCTGGAAAAAGGCACTAAGACTACAGGAGAGCCTGATTTCCTCGGAACTTATATGGGAATGGCGCGATAATTTCCCCGAAGATAATCCTATTTGCTTAAAAAAAGGCCTGCTCAAGAAACAAAAGACATGAGAATTTTGTTAGAACAAGTCTATAAAAAGGTTGTGATCTTTCTAAACAGGGCAAATTATGAATATCTGATAATTGGAGGTATTGCTGCTGGAACTCTGGGCGAGCCGAGGATTACAGGTGATGTTGATGTCGATATAATGCTGGACCAAAAGGATATCCCTGATTTTTTGGATAAGGCAAAAAAAACCGGATTCAAGGTTTCAAAAAAAAAGTGCCTTAGAACAGCAGAGCAAACCGGCACCTTTCAGGTAAACTACGGAGATTTTCATATCGACTTTATTATCGCTTCAACTGATTTGGAAACGCAAGCGTTTAAGAGAAGAAAGACAATTGCCTTATATGGTATAAAAGCTTTTTTCCCTACTCCTGAGGATCTAATCTTATTCAAAATCATCCCTGGGCGCAAGCAGGATTTATTAGACGTCGAAAGAGTTATCCTGCGGCATAAAGAGAAACTCGATATAGGGTATTTGAAAACCTGGGCCCAAAAGCTATCTGACCAGGCCGAGGATATGAGGATATGGAATGAACTTAAGAGATTACTAAAAGCTTAAAAACAGGGTTTTTTAGCAGATTCATGGTCGATACACCAGCAAAATTGGTTTGCTGCAATTAAGAAAATAATCAGTTAAAAAATGCGATTACCCAGGCCGGGGACAATTGAGATTGTGCCGTCTATATTGAGCGCCGATTTTGCCAGGTTGGCCGACGAAATAGCTGTGGTCGAGTTAGCCGGACTAAAAATGGTCCACCTGGACGTCATGGATGGGCACTTTGTCCCAAACATCACGATTGGGCCGCCTGTAATAGCAAAGCTTCGCAAGTATACCAAACTCGTTTTCGACAGTCACTTAATGATCAGCGAGCCGGACGAATATGCCGAACGTTTTATCGAAGCTGGTGTCGATCATATTACGTTTCATATCGAAGTTGCCAAGGAGCCGGAAAAACTCATCGATAAACTACACAAGCTCGATTGCAGCGCCGGTATATGTCTGAATCCGGAAACGCCTGTTAAGGCAATTGAGAAAGTTGCGCCTCTTTGCGATATGGTCCTTGTGATGACAGTGCACCCGGGCTTCGGCGGTCAGGAATTTATGCCGGATGCTGCAAAAAAAGTTGCCACTATTAGACAAATTGTCGGACCCGATATCCGCATCGAAGTCGACGGCGGCATAGATCCTCAAACAACGCCAATTGTGGTCTCATATGGGGCGGATACCCTTGTAGCCGGCAATGCAATCTTCTCCGAAACCGACCGTATCGCTGCTATCCAGGCCCTTCGAAAAGCCTGCGGCTGACTTTTTATGCCTAAGGCTGCCCATTTTTGGTACAATATCGACTCTGTTAAATTTGAACTGGTATCTATAAAACTGCCAACAAACAGAAAAGAACAAAACGTTCGTATGGCACAAGAATCTAAATCAAAATGGAACGGTTTTTCATTAAGGCCACGCAAAGAAATGCCGGAAGGCCTTTGGATGCGATGCCCGGGCTGTGAGCACATGCTATACAAAAGCAGCGTAGAGAAAAATCTCAACGTCTGTCCGGAGTGTAACTATCACTTTCGTATCGGAGCAGAAACCCGAATCAAGTACCTGGCCGACGAGGATTCCTTCCAGCAAGTTCTCAACAATATGAAAACCAGCGATCCACTTGGCTTTAAGTTCAGAGGAACAACGTACAAACAGCGTGTAAAGGCCGACGAAAAGAAGAGCGGTTCAAAAGAAGCTATGCTGATAGGCAAGGCCTTTATCAAGGCAAGGGGTGTTGTCCTGGCCGTGATGGAGCCAAATTTCCTCATGGGCTCTATGGGTTATGTTGTGGGCGAGAAATTCTGTACAGCGGTCGATATGGCTATCGAAGAGTCGCTGCCGCTGGTGGTGGTTAGCTGTTCGGGCGGAGCAAGAATGCACGAGGGAGTTGTATCATTAGGCCAAATGGCCAAAACCTCCGCGGCTCTAGCACAATTTGATGAAGCCGAGGGCCTTTTCATTTCCGTTTTAACCGACCCTACAACCGGTGGTGTCACGGCGAGCTTTGCGATGCTCGGCGATGTTATAATGGCTGAACCGGGTGCGCTCATCGGCTTTGCTGGTCCTCGAACCATCGCTGAAACGATAAAGATGGAGCTGCCGGAAGGTTTTCAAACAGCGGAGTTTATGCTCGAACATGGCTTTGTTGATATGATTGTGCAAAGAAAGGACCTGCGAAGCGAAATCGCGCGTATTATCGACTACTGTCAAAAATGATTCTTACGCCTCCGGCGTATAAATTAGCACGTTCATGTCTCACTGTTTGAGAATACTGGCAAAATCTTCTCTTTCACTCCTAGCCAAATATCCGTATAATCTTTAACCATAACCTGAGCATGAAATCTGTTGTACGCAATACGCATCAATATATAAAGTACGGACAAATAATGGGCTATTTTCGAGCTAACATTGAAAAAGCAAAGGGCTATGAGCCAGGCTTTCAGCCGAAAGATATGGATGTGGTCAAGCTAAACACCAACGAGCATCCTTATCCGCCTTCACCTGCGGTTATGAAAGCCTTAGCCGAGATAAGGCCCGAGCAGCTTCGCCGATACCCTGATCCACTGGCAAATGCGTTCCGACAGGCAGCAGCCGAAGTCAACGGCGTCGAGTCTGAGTGTATTATGGCCTGTAATGGCGGAGATGAGCTGCTGCGAATCGCTTTTGAGGCGTTCTGCGATGAAAATCGGCCGGTGGCCTATCCTGTTCCAACCTATTCACTCTATCCAGTGCTGGCTAATCTGCAGAATTGCAAAGCGATTGAAGTTCCGTTTGATGGTGAGTTCAACCTGCCAGCTAAATTAGCAGGTACAAATGCAGCACTGACTATCGTCTGTAATCCAAATGCTCCGACCGGCAGCTTTGTGAGCGTCGAGGAGCTGGCATCGCTGGCTGATGAATTGTCCAGCATTTTACTGATAGATGAGGCGTATGTAGATTTTGCAGAAAAGAATTGTACGGAGCTGGTTAAGGACTTCGACAACATGATTCTCCTTCGCTCGATGAGCAAGGGTTACTCACTTGCAGGACTGCGATTTGGCTATGCAATCGCGCAGCCGGATATCATCGCCGGCCTTATGAAGGTCAAGGATTCATACAATGTAGACACTATTTCAATTGCACTGGCAACCACAGCGATAAAAGATCAGCAGTATTTCAGAGAAAATGTCGAAAAGATAAAGTTAGGCCGCCAGGAGCTGACCGAGCAATTGCGGGCATTGAAATTCGATGTGCGGGAGAGTCACACAAATTTTGTACTTGCTGAAAGTAAAAACCGCTCGGCGGCTCAGATATACGACGAATTGGTCCAGCGAAATATCTACGTCAGATGCTTCAATCTGCCAGGTCTTGATGATAAGCTCAGGATAACTATCGGCACAAGAGAGCAAAACCAGAAGCTCATCGCTGCCTTACAGGACATCGTCGGAGTTGGTTAAATGGTAATTGGTAACTGGTAATTGGTAACTATTTAACAAAATTACCATTTACAAATATAAGGAATTTTGCGATGGAACAAAGGACAGCGAATATATAGAAGGGGCAAAGGCACATAGGCACAAAGTGACTCAGAAAATTTAATAAGCCTGAGGCTTATTAAGGCTAAGCCTTTTATGCCCGAGAGATTCAAGCACTTTGTGCCTAAGTTCCTCTGACACTTTGTGCCTAAATAAGGAATTTTGCGATGGAACAAAGGACAGCAAAAGTACACAGACAAACGAAAGAAACAGACGTCCTATGCGAACTCAACCTCGACGGCCTCGGCAAGTATGAGATTGATACCGGCATAGGTTTTTTGGACCACATGCTTACCCATTTAAGTAAACACAGCAAGATCGATCTAATCATCAAAGCAAAGGGCGATCTGCAAGTTGACGCCCATCATACTACCGAGGATATTGCGATAAGTCTGGGCGAGTGTTTGCTAGAAGCGCTCGGCGATAAAAAAGGAATCGCAAGGTATGGACATAGCTCTGTGCCTATGGAGGATGCCTTGGCTAATGTCTCTGTGGACCTATCCGGCAGAGCCAGTTGTGTGTATAATGTCGAGTATCGAACAGATAAAATCGGCGATTTTGATGTCGAATGTCTTGACGAGATGCTTCGCAGTTTTGCCAACAATGGCAAGTTTAACTTGCATATAAACGTGCCTTATGGCACAAACAGTCATCACATAGCTGAGGCAATTTTCAAAGGCCTCGGTCAGGCGCTCGGAGCCGCTGTCAGAATCGTCCGAACCGATGTTCCCAGTACCAAAGGACAACTATGATCGAGCATCCAAAACCTGAATATCGAAGTGGAATAGGCACCGACATCCATCGAACGGTTCCTGGCCGAAAACTTATGTTGGGTGGAATCTATGTGCCCTATTCGGTTGGACTGGATGGCCACAGCGATGGGGACGTAGCTCTGCACGCCATCATCGACGCCCTGCTTGGAGCAAGTGGGTTGGGTGACATTGGAACACTATTTCCCGATACAGACCTGCAATGGAAAGACATGGATAGTAAAGAGCTTCTCATTATCGCCAAGGAGCAACTTCAAGAGAAAAAATGGGAAGTTGTCAACGTCGATCTTATCATTCATGCTGAAGAGCCAAGGCTGGAACAGGCCAAAGGCCAGATAAAAAGATGCATTGCAGGACTTCTGGATATCGACTTTACTTCGGTCAACGTCAAGGCCAAAACCAACGAAGGTCTCGGCGATATTGGAGCAGGCCAGGCTATCGGCGCGACCGCAATAGTACTTCTGCGGAAGAAACCAAGGAGGACACTATAAATAACATGCAACATTGAGAAAAAGGTAAAATCTATGGCACTGAAACTTCACAACAGTCTCACAAGAAGAAAAGAAGAATTCGAACCTATTAAGAAAGGCAAAGTCGGCATGTACGTCTGCGGACCGACCGTATACGGTCACGCACACTTAGGACATGCTAAAAGTTATGTCAGCTTTGATGTGCTTGTGCGCTATCTTCGCTATCTTGGATACGATGTCACTTATGTACAAAATATTACTGACGTCGGTCACCTGCTTGGTGAGACCAACGAAGGTGAAGATCGAATCCTTGTGGCTGCGGAAAGAGAGAAAAAGCACCCTATGGCGATAGCAGAATTCTATGCCAGAAATTTCTTTGACGATATGGACAAGCTCAATTGCCTTCGTCCAGATATTTCACCTCGAGCCACAGGACACATCGTTGAACAGATAGAGCTGGTCAAGCTGCTTTTAGAAAAAGGTTATGCCTATGAAGCCAACGGCTCTGTCTATTTCGATGTCTCCAAGTTCAAAGATTATGGCAAACTCTCCGGCAGAAATACAGAGGAGATGTTAGCTGGCGCCCGCGTGGAGGTCTCGCCCGACAAAAAAAATCCCGTCGATTTTGCCTTATGGAAGAAAGCTGAGCCGAATCACATTATGCAGTGGCCCAGCCCGTGGGGAATGGGTTTTCCAGGCTGGCATGTGGAATGCTCAGTAATGGCTATGAAATACCTTGGCAAGACCATCGACATCCACGGAGGAGGACTGGACAACAAATTCCCGCATCACGAATGCGAAATAGCTCAATCGGAAGCTGCAAATGACGTTCAGTTCGTCCGGTATTGGTTGCATAATAACATGGTTACTGTTGACGGGCAGAAAATGAGCCGAAGTCTGAATAATTTTATCAATCTAAAACAGGCCTTTTCCGGTGCCCACGAGAGGCTGACCAGAAGCTACGACCCGATGGCAATTAGACAATTAGTTCTAAACAGCCACTACAGAAGCCCGTTGGACTTCTCTGACGCAGCTCTTTTCGCAGCTCAGAGCGGCTTTGAAAAAATAAGCCGGGCCGTTGTTGACATCAGAAGAAAACTAAGCGCCGCCCCGAGCGGTCAGATCGACGAACAGGTGACAACCCAGCTTGAGCAGTTAAAAGAAAAATTTGTAACGGCGATGGACGACGATCTGAATACGTCCATTTCTCTATCTGTCATTTTTGAGTTAGTGCGACTTGCAAATGAACTTATCGAGAGAGCCGATGTCTCGGCAGAAACACTAAAAGCAGTTGATGATCTCTTGGAAACCTTAGCAGGAGATGTGCTCGGCCTTGTAAAGGACAGCTACGGCCAAACTGACGAAGACGCATATTATAAGCTATGCAACGCAATTGAAATGCTGCTTGAGCAGCGAAACGAAGCCCGCAGCAAAAAGGATTTTGAAACAGCCGACGCTATACGCGACAAGCTCAGCGAAATGGGTGTGGCAATAGAGGACAAGCCAGATCAGACTATCTGGAGATGGAAATGAGAATCCTCGGGATAGACCCGGGCCTACAGGTCTGTGGATATGCGTGTCTCGATATCAATGCTGATGAGCACGTACTTTGTGAGGCGGGTGTCATCCGCACTTCGAGCCAATCACCTCTTCAGGCAAAGCTCGATCAGATTGCAGGGGACCTCGAATCCCTTTTGAGAAGATTCGTCCCCGAAATTGTGGCAGTGGAACAATTGTACTCTCATTATACACATCCCAGGACAGCAATATTGATGGGACATGCCAGAGGTGTTATATTGCAAAAGTGCGCTGAAGCTTCTCTTGAGGTCCGTAGTTTCAGTGCCACTCGCATAAAGAAATCGATTACCGGCAACGGCAGGGCCTCCAAACAACAGATACAAAAAACAATTCAGACTCTTTTGTCTTTGCCGAGTGTACCCGAGCCAAACGATGTCGCGGATGCAATTGCTGCGGCGCTATGCTGCGCAAACTCACTTGGAAGTATCGTTGTGGCATAGGCATAGAAACAATTGAAATACACGTGCTAAGTTTTTGAACTTTGCTCTTTTGGGTTTGCCTTTTGCAATGATCGCAAGAATTGAGGGAAAATTACTAAAGCTTGATAGCGGCACTGCTCTGGTGCAGGTTGGGGCCGTTGCGTATGAGCTAATGCTGCCGAGTTACTGCGTAACCGCGCTATCAGACAAAATTGGCTCCGAAATCGCGCTATGCACTATGGAATACTACGAAGGTACCTTGGGCGGTGGAAATCTGATCCCGAGGATAATTGGTTTCTTGAGCCCGTCTGAACGAGATTTCTTCACCAAGTTCATTAGTGTCAAAGGGATGGGCATAAAAAAGGGCCTACGTTCGCTCAGTATTCCCATTGCTAACATCGCCGCCGCCATAGAAAACGGCGACGACAAAACCCTACAGGCCTTGGATGGCGTGGGAAAAAGAATGGCACAGCAGATTATCGCCGAGCTCAAAGGCAAATTGCAGTCCTTCGCAGCAGGAGCTGAGTCGGCTAGAGCCACCGAAGCTATGTTCAAGCCATTCCAGATCGAGGCTCTGGAAATTCTCATCGCCTGGGGCGAGAAAAGAAACGAAGCTATGGAACTTGTCGAGTTAGCCTGTCAGAGGCACCCCGATATAAGGTCAGCCGAAGCACTCGTGCCGCTGGTCTACAGACTAAAACAAGGAGTTGAAGTTTAAAAAGGGGAAAAATCCTAAGCACTAAATTCTAAACAATATCAAATGTTCAAAATGCAAATGTTCAAAAACGTTTTGGATTTGATAATTTGGTAATTTGAATTTGTTTAGAATTTAGATATTAGGATTTCGGATTTCAGAAGGTATTATGGCAATAGGAAGAACCATAAGCGGACGTGCACTGAACGAAACAGAGGAAAATTTTAACATTGCTCTTAGGCCAAGATTTCTGGACGAGTGTACAGGCCAGCGCAACGTTAAGGCCAAACTTGCAATCGCCATGGAGGCGGCCAAGCAAAGGTCGGAGCCATTAGAGCATATTCTCCTGTATGGCCCGCCCGGTCTGGGCAAAACCACACTTGCCCACGTCGTGGCAAACGAAATGGAAACACGAATACGATGCTCATCCGGCCCCGCTCTGGCCAAAGCCGGCGACGTGATGGGCCTTTTGAGCAATATTAGCACCGGCGACATACTATTTATCGATGAGATTCACCGACTGAGTACGCCGGTGGAGGAGTTCATCTACCCGGCGATGGAAGAATTCAAGGTCGACTTCACTGTCGATAGTGGCCTGCATGCCAAGACAATAAACTTCCCACTCAAACGATTTACCTTAATTGGCGCGACGACGCGAGCCGGGCTATTAAGTGCTCCACTTCGAAGCCGATTTGGAATGCTATATCATCTCGATTTCTATAACGCCGAAGAGCTGACGGATATCCTAACAAGGTCTGCAAAGCTTCTTCAATTACAGTGCGACGATGGTACACTCCAGTTGGTTGCTAGCCGCTCTCGAGGAACACCTCGTGTAGCAAATCGCTTGCTGAAGCGCGTCCGTGATTATGCCCAGGTAAAAGGCTCAGGAACACTAAGCGAAGAGATTGTTGAAAAAGCCTTGAAAATGGAACAGATCGACTCACTTGGTCTGGACGAGTTGGATAGAGCCTTTCTGCGAGCACTTGCGAATGTGTATGATGGCGGCCCAGCGGGCATCGATGCAATCGCAGCCACTCTCGGAGAAGAAAGAGACACGCTCGAAGATGTAGTCGAACCGTATCTGCTGCAAATCGGCTTTTTGCGTCGCACGAAAAGAGGAAGAGAAATAACAGAAGCCGCCTGCCAACATCTGGGGCTAAAGCCACACACAGCTAAACAAGCTGCTGGGCAGCGTGATCTGTTTGGGCATGAATCTCACTAATGCTATCAAGCATATTTTGTGGCTCGTGGCTCGTGACCCGGACATCGAGTGACGGGCGACGAAAATGAAGTGACATTGACACATCTGCAATGGCCAATATAATGGTCAGCGTTTACTTCTATCTGTAAAGCTAACTGATGCTATTCCGCGAAGCACGAGACTATGGACGCGATATTACTTGAAAATGTATGTAAGTCCTTCGGTCGGGTCCAGGCAGTAGATAATCTGAGCGTACGAGTTCCGGCCGGCTGTGTCTATGGCTTTCTGGGTCCCAATGGGGCTGGTAAGACCACCACCATTCGCATGATTATGAACATTATCCGACCGGACAGTGGATGTATCAGAATGTTCGCCAACGGTACAACCAACCGAGCAAATATTCGAACTCGTCTGACGACAGTCAAGATTGGTTATATGCCAGAAGAGCGAGGTCTTTACCGAAAGATGAAGGTCGGCAAGGTATTGGCCTATTTCGGCGCTATAAAGGGTCTAAAAGCAAGTGAACTTAATAGCCAGGTGCCACGTTGGCTGGAGCAGATGGGATTGGCTGATTGGGCAGATAAAAAGGTGGAGGAACTTTCAAGGGGAATGCATCAAAAGCTGCAGTTTGCGGTTACGGTGATCAACGAACCGGAGCTTGTGATCCTTGATGAGCCGTTCTCCGGACTAGACCCTGTGAACCAGGACCTGCTCAAGGACATCATCTGTCGGATGCGAAGTGAAGGTAAGACAGTACTCTTCTCCACACACGTAATGCACGAGGCAGAGCGGTTGTGTGACTTTATTCTTCTAATAAATAAAGGAAAGCCGGTTTTAGACGGCAGACTGGATGAGATTCGCTCCCGTTATAAATCCGGTGCGGTTAGTGTCGAACTTGGCGGCGACCTTGGGCCCGAGGACACAAGCTTCGTCAAGACGCTGCCTATGGTAAAGGGGACAGAATCTCAAGGCCGGCGCATGGAAATTAGCCTATCAGCCGATGCCGATCCTCAGGATTTGCTCAAAGCACTGGTAGGCCGAGTGAGAGTACAAGCCTTCGAGATTAAAGTGCCCTCGCTGCATGAGATCTTCGTAAGTTTGGTTGGCAAAGACAATGCGAAAAATTCTTAAGGTTGCACAACGCGAGTACGTTGAAACCGTCAAGACCAAGACGTTCATCTTGAGCATATTGTTGACGCCAGCCATCATAGGTATAGTTATATTTATCAGTGGTCGAACCCAACGCAGTATAACCGGCCCACGTCCGCCTAGGAAAGTTGCCGTAACCGACCTGACGAACCAGCTAATGGACGAAATCAAAGCATCATTTGAACAACACAACGAGTCGAATCCCCAGCGGCAAATCCTGCTGGACGAGCTTCACACCGATACAAGCTCAGATGAGACGGTCAAACAAAAGGTGCGCGATGGCCAACTGAATGCGTATTTTGTTCTGGACAAAGATAGTGTTGAAGGAACCGGTAAAATTCAATCCTTTACCCGCAGCACGAAAATAGTTGATCTTGACCTGATTTCAAACGTAGAGAACCTGCTCAATAGCGCCATTTTCGATCGACGCTGTAAGTTGAAGGAGGTGTCGCAGGAGCTGCTGGCCGAAATTCGTGAGCTTCGCCGTCGAGTGCCGAGCGAGATAATAGAAATCGGCTCGGCCTCGGAGCAAAAAAAGGTACAGAAAGGTGAGCAAATCGCCAAGACCATGATACCATTTTTCTTTATGTTTATGATGTTCATGGGCATCTTTGGTATGGGCCAGCATATGCTTACCAGCGTCATTGAGGAGAAGAGTTCACGAGTAATTGAGGTGCTGCTGTCGGCGGTAAGTCCATTTGAGCTGATGGCTGGCAAGATTATGGGCCTGGCTGGCGTTAGTTTGACCGTGATAGGTTTGTGGGCCACCGCGGCGCTTGGTACTGCTTATTATGGAGCCGCTAACTGGTGGAACATTACCTTAGAGCTCCCAACGGGAATACTTCTGTATTTCGTAATTTATTTCATTCTGGGTTTTTTGATGTTTAGCTCGATCCTGGCGGGGATTGGCTCGGTTTGTAATACGATCAAAGAAGCCCAGAGCCTTATGATGCCTATTACCTTCATATTCATTTTACCGATGGTAGCCTGGTTCAATCTGGCACAGCATCCGGATGGACCATTAGCCAGAGTCTTGTCGTTCCTGCCGCCGTTGACGCCAATCGTAATGACTTTACGGTTGGCTTCAAGTCCAGAGATGCCATTTCTTGAGGTCTTTGCTTCAATCGTTCTGCTGGCAGTTTTTGTGTTGGCTGTGATGTGGGCAGCGGCGAAGGTCTTTCGAACCGGCATTTTGATGTACGGCAAGCGCCCAGGATGGAGCGAAGTTCTGCGATGGCTAAGGCAAAGTTGACTACAGACTAGTTGCGTATCATAAGGTATTCTGGTAAAAGTATCCTGTGAAGTTGATCACGGCCAAGCCTACTCCACCGAAGTCGGTCTCGGCTACGAAGGCAGATTATGTGGGAATGAATGGATGGAAGCAGTAGAACTTAAATCAGCGATATCGAACTTAGTGGCCCGGATTGAAAACATCCGGGACTGGCTTTGACTTGTCCAGTAAAAAAACTGAACTGCAAAAGCTCGATACAAAAATGGCCCAGCCGGGCTTCTGGGACAGCCACGACCAGGCACAGGCGATAGTGTCTCAACTAAGTGCACTGAAGTCAGTAGTTGAACCGGCTGAGGAGCTGCAGCGTGAGGTACAGGACCTGCAGGAGCTTTACGAACTGGCAATCCAGTCGGATAAGGATGAACTGCAGCAACTGGAGAATGACTTGGCCGACCTTGTCAAAAGGTGCGAGCAAATCGAATTGACAGGGCTGCTATCCAGGTCCGAAGATACCAAAAACTGCTTCTTCAGTATCCACGCAGGTGCGGGCGGTACCGAAAGTTGTGACTGGGCTAACATGCTGCTCAGAATGTACACACGCTATTTCGAAGCAAACAAATACGAGTTTAAAGAACTCGACATCACACCGGGCGAGGAGGTAGGAATCCGCTCGATAACACTGCGAGTCACTGGCCCCTTTGCTTTTGGCAAACTTTCCTGCGAGATCGGGGTTCATAGGCTGGTGCGAATAAGTCCATTCGACTCGGCTAAGCGACGCCATACCAGCTTTGCGGCGGTCGACTGCGTACCGGAGTTCGATGAGAACATTGGCGTTAAAATTAACGAGGATGACCTGCGCATCGATTTCTATCGCTCAAGTGGTGCCGGCGGACAACACGTCAACAAAGTCAGCTCCGCAGTAAGGCTGACGCACTCACCCACCGGCATCGTTGTGCAATGCCAGAATGAAAGAAGCCAGCACAAAAACCGCGCCCAGGCTATGAAAGTACTAAAAGCTCGACTCTATATGCTTGAGCAGCAAAAACGCGACGCTGAACTTGCAAAGCTATATAGTGAAAAAGGCGAAATCGCCTGGGGCAATCAGATACGAAGCTATGTTATGCAGCCCTATCAGATGGTGAAAGACCACCGAACCAACTTTCAAACCGGCAATGTCCAAGCAGTACTGGATGGAGAACTCGACGATTTCATTGAAAACTACCTGCGCCACAGAGCAAAGGATCGAACGAGGAAATGAGTATCTACAGCATAAAAGGTGACTCGGAATGAAGCAGATTATCAATGTCGAATTAAAGACTCGAAAGGTTGATTTTGCTAAGTGTGAAACAGACATACTCGCAGTTGGGCTGTTCTCCGAAGGCAAAAAGCTGGACCGATTGAACAAGGAGCTCGATCGTAAACTCGATGGCGCAGTTAGTCGGCTTATCGAATTAGGCGATTTCAAGGCAAAAGAAGGAACAAACGTAATCATCTATGGAAATAAAAACATCGGTGCAAAAAGAGTGATGCTTGTCGGCCTGGGCGAGAAAAAAAAGGCGACCCTCGATACGGTTCGTAAAGCAGCAGCCAACGCAGCCAATAAGTCGGTAGAAATAAAGGCGGAGCTTGTTAGCCTTGCCCTGCATCGGGCTTTCGCAGGACGTTTCGAACTGTCGGCCATAGCCAGGGCGATGGCTGAGGGCGCGTACTTCGGCAGCTATCGATATGATGAATATGTCACTGAAGGTGAGGATGGGCGCTCGGCTTCACTCAGGGTAGAACTGATCGATCCCGACCCGGCAAAAATCACTAAATTACAGAAAGGTGTCACCAACGGAACCGTCATCGGTAGGGCACAAAGCTACGCGCGGACACTTGCCAATCGGCCGGCTAACATAATAAATCCGCCGAAACTCGCCGCTATTGCAAAAGAACTTACCCGAAATTCGAAGAACTTGACCTGCACTATCTTCGACGAAAAACAACTAGAAGAAAAAAACATGGGCGGTATTCTCGCAGTTGGCTCAGGCTCGCAAAGTAAGCCAAGACTCATTATCTTACGATATAAATCAACAAGCAAAGCCGCATCTCGACAACCTACTATTGCCCTGGTGGGTAAAGCCATCACTTTTGACTCCGGTGGTATAAGTATAAAACCAGCCTCCAATATGGACCAGATGAAACTGGATAAAACCGGTGGAATATCGGTGCTGGCTACTATGAAAGCCGTCGCTGAGCTGGCTTTGCCGTTGAATGTTTTGGGAATAATCCCATCGGCTGAGAATCTGCCAAGCGGCAGCAGCTATCGTCCCGGTGACATAATTACTACTTATAGCGGAAAGACCGTCGAAGTGCTCAATACCGACGCTGAAGGTAGAATGATACTATCTGATGCGCTGGCCTACGCTGTTAAACAAAAATGCGATATCATCATCGATGTTGCAACGCTGACCGGTGCTTGTATGGTTGCGCTTGGCAAGTATAAAGCAGGACTATTCGGTAGCGATGACAAACTTATAAAACAGTTGCAAAAAGCGGCTCAAGATAGTGGCGAAAATGTCTGGTCCATGCCTTGTGGTGATGAGTACGCCCAGGAAATGAAAAGTAAAATAGCTGACTTGCGAAACATCGGAAGCAAATGGGGCGGAGCATGCACAGCAGCAGCATTTTTAAGGCAGTTTATAGGCGATGCAAAGTGGGCGCATCTTGATATTGCTGGTGTGGACTTATTCCAAAAGCCGACTGAGTATGCCTTTCAGGGTTCGAGTGGATTTGGCGTCAGATTGCTGGCAACTTATCTTATGGATCTGGCTGGAAAGCAAAAATAGCGACAATAAAACAACGAAAGTATTGCAAACAAAAAATTAAGACCAATAGAGCGCAAGGTACAGACGACGCTCAAAGACAAAGAGAATCAGCAGTATGAGGGAAACAAACAAAAAGATAGATGCCGAAAGGATCAAAAAAGCGGTTAAGGAAATACTCTTAGCGGTGGGCGAAGATACCAAGCGCGAAGGATTAGAAAAAACACCCGAGCGCGTAGCCCGAATGTACGCTGAGCTTCTGGGTGGCATGCACGAGGACCCGAAGAAGCATCTTGGCAGTGTCTTTACTGAAAACTACGACGAGATCGTATTGCTGCGTGACATTCCTTTTTATAGTATTTGTGAGCACCATTTGCTGCCGTTTATTGGCTCAGCACACGTTGCGTATTTGCCCAGTGGTGCGATTCTCGGAGTCAGCAAACTTGCTCGTATTGTCGATTGTTTCGCCCGAAGGCTTCAAACCCAGGAAAGGCTCACCTACCAGATAGCCGACTTCATTATGAGCAATTTAAAACCTCGGGGTGTTGCTGTCGTCTTGGAAGCTTCTCATAGCTGTATGACCATTCGCGGCATTAAAAAGCCCGGCTCTGTAATGGTGACGTCGGCACTTCGTGGGATATTTAGAAAAGACCCCAAAAGCCGAAGCGAAGTGCTCAGCCTTATGCACAACGGCAGAGACTAAAAGGAGCCTGCTTATGCATGTTTTGACCAGGCAGGTTCGATTCTCGGTCGATCCTTTCTTGTCCGAAGATATAGCTGGATTCAACTCCTTCGCATCCAAGCCGGCAGGACAAGGCTTGTCGATCTTCCTGGCATTGACGGTGCAGTTGTCAGGTAACGTTGATGCAGGCACAGGTTTCATTGTTAACGTGACAGAGATAGATGAAAATGTTCGCAGATTTGTGGTGCCAATTTTTGCTGAGCACATTAGAAAAAACTTTCACGATGGCAAACACATTAATTTTACTAAAATAGTTGAGCTTCTTAGATTAGCATGGAGTCAACTTGCAGATAAGTTTGGTAGCGTACGTATAAGCAAATTGGGTCTGAAATTGAACCCTTTCCGTACAGTTACTGTAGATTCACAGGATGCGAATATGGTTTACTTTAGCGAGAAATTTGAATTTGCCGCCATGCACAAACTCTGGAACGATGATTTCTCAGAGCAGCGCAACTTTGAGGTCTTCGGTAAGTGCGCAAATCCCACAGGTCATGGCCACAACTACATTGTTGAAGTCACTGTCGAAAAGCCATCCGCAGCCGATACGTTTTTAATAGCCAACTTTGAAAAAATAGTTGATGAAGAACTTGTAAAACTTCTCGACCACAAGAATCTTAATGCTGATATCGGTGAGTTTAGTAAGGTCAATCCTACCGTTGAAAACATCGCAGCTTTTGCTTGGGAAAAACTGGCCGGTAAATTCGGTCAGGTGACGCTACACTGCGTTACCGTCTGGGAAACCGACAGGACCCACTGCTCATACTATGGATGATTATTAATGATCTTGTTCACGTTTAGCCATCGCCACTCCGGCGACGGTTAATTCAGCCATACCCAACCCACCTATGGCAACTCGAAGCTGACATGCGCAGCACACTATTCTACTCGGTTCAGTGGTTTCCAGGGAACAAAAATAATAGTCCTATAATGACATGTGTTCCAATATAAAAATGTCCTATCGAATTGTCATCTTCCTTGGTTTAGGTCAAAAGTCTTGGATTATGTCTACTTGATTTTAGGTCTGTAACGACTGCACATTTACACAGCGAACTTATCGGGCTTTAGGGTCGTATAGTTGCTATTCCAAAACTGACGGTTAATCCCTTCTGGAGGCTTGTCTTTGCTAAAGCTATGTCCTTTATTTTCCGATACTTATGTAAGGTAAATCAGAGCGGTCAAGCTGCATGGTCGTAGCACAGTCCGGCCGTACATAGGCAAAGTCCAATGTGGCGGAAACAGCAAGCCGAACGGACACAGTATATAGGCTGTCTTTGTTTTTTGCACAGCCGACGGGGACGGAGTCTGCCCAATTGGTGATTGATTAACAAGAGTATATCCATTACCATTCCACAGCTAATGCCAACTATTCCGCCAAACGCTCGACGACTAACAGTGAATTCTACATGGAAGCCATGACATGAAAGCCTTAGTGACAGGTGGTGCAGGGTTCATCGGTTCTTATCTGGCAGAGCGCCTGCTCAAGGATGGCAACGAGGTTATCGTTCTCGACAATCTATCCACAGGCAGCCTGACAAATATTGAGGATTTCAAAAAACATCCCAAGTTTGACTTTGTCAAGGGAGATATATGCGACGCTGAGCTTGTTGATACCCTCGCAGAACGAAGCGATACTATATTCCATCTGGCAGCAGCCGTAGGTGTGAATCTTATAGCCGACGACCCCGTTCACACCATCGAAACCAACATCGGCGGCACTCAAACTGTTCTGGAAAAGGCCAATAAGTTCGGCAGGAAAATTCTGATCGCTTCAAGCAGCGAGGTTTATGGAAAAAGCGAAGCAGTGCCTTTCTCCGAGGATGACGACGTTGTCCTGGGCAGCACAAGTTTGTCGCGGTGGTCATACGCCTGTAGCAAGGCGATCGATGAGTTTTTGGGCCAGGCGTTTTATCAACAGTTTGGTTTAAAAGTCGTGGTGGCAAGATTTTTCAATACTATCGGGCCGAGACAGACAGGCAGATACGGCATGGTTGTGCCTCGCTTTGTCCAATGGGCACTAAATGGCGAACCTGTTCAGGTATATGGAACAGGTAGACAAACACGTTGCTTCTGTTATGTTGAGGACCTCGTCGAGGCTGTCATTGACCTGATGGATTGTGACGAGGCAGCAGGTAGAGTATTTAACATCGGCTCGGCTGAGGAAATTACAATTACTGAGCTTGCCGACAAGATTATTCAAATGACCGGCAGTAAAAGTGAGAAAAAATTAGTTCCTTATGACATCGCCTACGGCAGAGCCATCGAAGATATGATGCGCAGGGTGCCAAGCCTGAAGCGCATAAAAAATACGATCGGCTGGGAGCCAAAAATAACACTGAGTGAAACTTTGCAGATCATAATTAACCAGCGGATAGAGGAAAGCGTTTAGCGTTTAGTGACTACCTGCCCGCTGTCAGCTACTTTCCGGATTTTTGTGAAGAATCCCCAAAAACAATTAGTTGCTGCTTATTTTGCAGTCCTATGCGCTGCAGCGGTGCTTTACGCCGTCAGTTGTGCTCCTGGGCCCTTGTGGCAAGATAGCGGACTTATACAGTACCGCATTTGGCATAATGACATCGAAGGTTTTTTGGGACTTGCTATTTCCCACCCCTTGTTTTACATCCTCGCTATCGGCGTAAAGCACATTCCGCTGGGCGAATTTGCGCACCGCATCAATCTCATGTCCACCTTTGCAGCAGCTATCACAGTTGCAAATCTGTTCTTGCTTTTGCGTTTATGGCTGGGCAAGAATTTGCCGGCGGTATTTGCCGCTGTCACTTTAGCCCTGTCACACACATTCTGGCGCCATGCCAGCATCCTTGAGACATACACATTATGGACAGCGTTGTTTACCGCCGAATTGATAATACTGGTGCAATACACAAAAACAAAACGCGTTAGCTTTTTATATTGGCTGGGTCTACTAAATGGACTTGCTATAGCCGTTCACATGCTCGCATCAATAGCGCTTCTGTGCTATATGATATTCATTGTTGCACTATTGGTTAAAAAGGAGGTTTGGCCCAGGCAGTTAGTAGTTATTATTTTTTTGTGGGTTGTTGGCGCATTGCCTTATGAGTACCTGATAATCAAGAACGTAATACAATCGAGCGACGTCGCCGGCACGCTGGCCTCCGCAGCCTTTGGCAGTCGCTGGCAAAGCGATGTTTTAAACACAAGCTTATCGGCAAAAATTATAAAAGAGAATTTTCTATATATCCTGCTCAACTTCCCAACGCCTAACGTTCTGTTTTTCCTTGCCGGATGCTTAGCGTTGTTCAAACTCGCACAAAAGCAGGGTTTTGCATTGGTGTTGCTGGCGTTGACTGTGTTGTTCTTTGTTTTTGCCTTTCGGTACACCGTAGTTGACAGGTACGCATTCTTTATACCTTTTTACTGCATGGTCTCGCTTTTTATAGGTGTTGGAATACATCATTTGCGGATTTGTACGAGGAAAAAGGCTCTGGTAGCTATTGTCGTATTGTTCAGTCTACTGCCTGTAGTGGTTTATGCTGTTGCCCCGACTTTGGCAGCAAAGGCGAAGCTGAACCTCGGTACAAGAACTGATATACCTTATCGTAACGATTACAAATACTTTCTGCAGCCCTGGAAGACCGCGGACGACTCGGCTCAGCGCTTCGCTACAGAGGCCTTAGATGCAGTGGGACCTGAAGCTGTCATTTACGCCGACACGACAACTGTCGGTCCTTTATTATACATGCAGCAGGTAAAGGAAAAACGCCCTGATGTAAAGATCCTCTCCAGCGTCGTGAACAGTAAAGGTGTACCAAGCTTTAACGCCCATACAATCACTCACTTGCTCGCGACAAGACCGGTATATGTTGTCTCGCGCAAGGCCAACTACTGCCCGTCATTTGTGCTTGAAAACTACGACCTTGTACAGGCTGGCCCGTTATGGCAGGTGCTTAACCCAGACGACTAATGACTGAACAATCCGTCACTACATCGAAAAGACTTGTCTACAACACAGCCTTTAATGTGCTGGCACTGCTGAGCAATGCCCTTGTCGGCTTTTTTCTAATTCGATTTTTCCTCGGCCGGCTTGGTGAGCAGCGCTATGGTGTTTGGATCCTGATCGGCTCGCTGTTCCGCTATGGCGGTATTTTCAGCATGGGACTTAGCAGCTCAATAAACAGGTACGTCCCCATGTCCCTTGCAAAAGAAGATCGCCTCGGCGTCCAGAAAATAACCAGCACATCGTTATTCTTTTTCCTTTGCATGGCTGTTCTGTGTGTTTTTCTGAGTATTTTGATTTACTACAACGTCGACTCCTGGTTTGCCATCGAGCCGGAACTAATTACCGCAGCAGCTACTCTTGTGCTCGTCGTAGGATTATGCTTCGCAATCGCCATGCCGTTGCAACTATTTAGCGCAGTACTTGCCGGCCTGCAGCGTTACGACATCGTGAATTCAACGATATTATTCTTTTTGCTGGCCAGAACTATCCTGTTGGTAGTGCTACTTGTGCAAGGCTATGGTCTTGTAACTATGGGCCTGATATTTGGAATTAGTGAAATTCTCGTCAGAGTCTCTCAGGTTTTCTTTGTAAAAAAGTTGCTGCCGATACCCTTGTTCTCGCTGTCAAATATAGACTTTGCTCTTCTGAAAGAAATGATTAGCTACGGAATGAACACCTTTCTGTACACGATGGGCGCAATAATAATCTTCAAAGCGAGCGACCTGGTCATTGGTATTTTTATTGGCACGTCAGAAGTCACTCAATTCGCGATAGCAGCAGCAGCGGTTTTGCTGCTAACGCAGTTGCTCCAGGCTTTTACACGCGCTATAATGCCCGCTGTCAGCGACCTCGATGCCCGAGATGACCATACGAGAGTAAAAGAGCTATCTTTCCTGACCCAGAAGTATAGTCTGCTTCTGATAATCCCCGCAGCGTATTTTTTTGTCGTGATGGGTAAGGAATTTTTATGGGTATGGGTCGGTGATAGATTTCAGGAGCCGAGCATTATTAACCGGATGGCTGTAATTCTTGCTATCTTAGCTGTGGCCCATTCTCTCCGACTGGCCCAGCATAGTAACTTCCTCGTGTTGGTTGGTCGTGGCCAGCACCGAGTCTTCGGTGTTCTTACGGGTCTTACTGCTCTAATTTGTGTAATTGCTTCAGTTGTCTCAGTCAAAGTATTCAATTGGGGTTTGCTTGCTGTAGCGTGGTCCAATTTCATACCCATAGTGTTAATCTCCGGCCTGCTGTTGCCAATGTACTTCAATCGTAAGATGAACGTATCAGCACTGGAGGCAATCATGAATATATGGTGGCCGGCGCTATTGGGTTGTCTGCCGAGCTTAGTAATAATCAGTTTATGGAGCTACCTGGCGCCACCGAAGTCATGGTTGGGTATTTCGGCAGTGGTAGTTACCGCAGGGATTGTTACTTTACTGGGAGGGTGGTTCCTAAGTCTTAGGCCGATCGAGCGTAAAAGGTTTTCAACAATTCTGCCAGGACTTGGCAGGTAGCAGACAAGGTGGGCCCGCCATAGGCGGGCAAGCTTTAGCACACAGATTTGGTCGTTGTGGGGCATCCATTCTCCCCCCTAAGGGGTGCGAAGGATGAAAGCCTTACCCTACATTGTAGGAATTTCAATGCGAGAAGATATTCAACACATATTGATCGCAGACCAAGTTCCCCTTGCTAATAAAGGGGAAGAAGCTATAGCAAGGGGCATCTCAGATATGCTACGCGATGATCGCGAGGTCCAAATCGGCCTCTTTGATAATGTCGAGCAAATAACACACCGCCCCGGCATCACGGTTTTTCCAAGCAGATGGATTTTGCGCGTCGAAAGCAAACAAACACTGCCCGAATGGGGCCGAACGCTTGGCCAGGCGTTAGTCTCACTGCAACTGCGACTCGGATGGTACTCAAGACTCAAAAGGCTCGTCAGCTCTTCGAGCTCAATCTATCGTCCACTTCAGGAGTTCTTTGAATCTGCTGAGTATGTGGTTGTAGGCCACGATGGCGTCTTCTGCGCCGAATCGTGTGGAATTATCCACCTTGCCAAGAAAGCAGGAAAGTGCGTCGGCATTCTTGGTGCAAGCACCGGAGTCGGACGAATCGGTAAAATATACAAAACCTGGCTATATCGACGTGCGGTTTCTGAAAGCGACTTCTGTGTCTTTCGCGAGCGATTTTCATTTACAAGTATGATCCGCGCATTGGGCATGTCAGATAAGTTCGTTATCGCACCTGATCCTGCCTTTGCTATGCGACCGGAAGAACCAGAAGCAGCGCAAAAAATCCTGCAAAGCTTGTCCGCCTACGGCGGGCGAGCCCGTTACAACTGCGCACGTCGGGAAAGAAGGCAGATTGTCGCAGCAGCCGTGCTTGAAAAAGGCGAGGTGTACACGCGCTTCAAGCCCGAACTAAAAGGTCTTCAAAAGCAAAAAGCCCATGCAAAATACCTCGCAACACTCTTCGACACTCTGATAGCTGAGCGAAATGCCTTTATCGTTTTCCTGCCCCATGCAATCGAACAGGACAGCAGTGACATTACTGCAGCGCAACATGTCACAGAAGCGATGAAATCCGGCCTTGACAACTATACCATAATCGACCAGGATATGCCTGCAAGGCTGCTAAAAGCCATAATCAAAGAGTGTGATTTCCTTGTAGGCCAGCGTACCCACTCGCTTATTGGAAGCGTTGCCGTAGCCGCGCCGTTTATGGGGCTTACCAACCGCCGAGATAACCGAACGCATGGAATTATCGGTGATATGTGCCGTTGTGAAAACTATATCGTCAATATGGATGTCTGCGATGAGCAAGCAGCCAGCCAAAAGGCTTTGTCGCTATTTGATGCTCGTAAAGATATTCAAAAATCCCTTCAGCAAGTAAGCCGTGAGCTTTTGGGTAAGCTTGACGAGGTCTCGAAAATGATCAAGTCGAGAAAGGCCTCGGTCAACTAGTGCTACATAGCGAGCTTCCCCCTAAGGGGCTTCGGCGGAGTAGGTACTTCGCAGAGTAGCATACAGGATTTAATCTTGGGCAGAGTTCATAGTATTCAGGACGTTGTCCGCTACGGTCTTTGCGTGTCATGTGGCGCATGTGTAAGCGCCGCACCACCAGGGGCAATTCGGATGGTCTTCGATGATAAGAGGTCCATTTTTGTTCCGGAAATAATAGATGCAAATCATGCCTCCGGAAAAGGCATTGAATTCAAAGTCTGCCCAGGTAAAGGCTGGGCGATCAATAAAATGGCTGAGGAGCAATATGGCGATGCGCCCAACAGAAGCTTTGAGCTTGGATTGTACAGAACAGCAATAGCTGCTCATTCTACCGATGAGCGTGTTATTGAAAACGCTGCTTCAGGTGGAGTGATGACTGAGATCGCCGGGTACCTTATTGATAAAAATCTGGTTGATGGTGTAACAGCTTCACGTTTTGCCTATGGGCCACAAGGACCGAGGACAGAATCATTTATCGCTCACACACCAGATGATTTACTCTGCGCCCAAGGCTCAAAGTATTGTCCAACCACAACAAATGTGCTGGTGCGCCAATGTGTCGAAGCTGGGGGGCGGTATCTCTTCATAGGCACGCCATGCCAGGTCGCTGCGCTTCGCTTAGCTACGCGGGAAGATTCCAATCTGGCAAAAGTATTTCCGTATACTATGGCCAACTTCTGCGGTGGCTTTCACAATTTCCGCCGGCTCAAAGACCTCATTACTTTCGATGGAATTGATCCAGCTAAAGTTGAATACTTCAGATTTCGCGGGGATGGTCAGCCCGGCTCGATGTTCGCACGCACAACGGATGGCAGAACCATCACCGCTGCCTACCCTGACTACCTGCACCGCTCAGATGTCCCTAGACATAAGCGGTGCATCTACTGTGTGGATGCTACCGGAGAATTGGCGGATTTTGCGTGCGGTGATGCCTGGATAGGGCGACTCCTACAAACGCAGCGGTCTTGGTCCATAATATTGACCAGGTCACACTTTGCCGAGCAAATAGTCAGCGAGCTAATCTCTGTGGGCCGCATTGAAGTCACACCTATCTTTTTTGAAGAGGTTTGCGAGTCTCAGCGCAAGAACCTAACATCTAAGAAATTCCGCCAATACAAGCGCATGCGCATTTCTCGTTTATTCGGAATCACAATGCCCGAATGGGATGTGCAACTACCGCGTGGCAACAGTACCTATCTTCATGAGGCCCGTGTCCTTTTCAGCAAGACAAAACTGGGTCGACGCATACGCAAGATAAGAAATGCAGTGAGAAACATCTCAAACCCAAAAACTCAACACAACTGAACGTTTCAAAAAGCCGATGAAAGTAGTTATGCAGATAATCTCTTATGATAGTTGAGTAGTTGAACAGGAGACCGCATTTGAGCAGAATACAACTTTCTTGTTTAATTCTTTCAGTTAACTCTACTGTTCTACTATCTGCTGCTCAAATGCTCTATTTCAAGGTAGGGCTTAGCGATGTACTCTGAGGCTGTTGAGCCAATATACGAAGACGAGCTCTATTACGAGCCAGGCGAGCAGACGTCCGATATTCAATTGCCGGCGATAATGAACTTTCTGTTGCTAGCGATTTGGTCGGTAATCTGTATTATCGGATTCGCTATAATCTTCCTGACCGACAATCCTGTAGCCGGTGCAGTTGTTATCGCTATACCAACTGTTGTCGGCATGTTAATAAAGCCGACCTTCGGACTTTGTATCTTGATGATAACCCTGCCCACCGGTGCTGGTGTCGGCTTCAGGCAAATGTTCAGTCTTGACCGAGGCATTGGAATTGCCGTTGCTTTAACCTTTGCGCTGAATCTGCTGTTAACGCGACCGAGAGTGCGAGTGCCCAACAAGGCGCTGTGGGTTTTGGTTGCGTATACATTCTGGATATTCTTGGCATCTCTGTTTTCACCGTATCTGGGCCAGGAGCTCCGCCGGGCGTTCACACAGTTTCAATTGCTTGCTTTGGTCTTTATTGTTTATTGGATACTCCAGACAAACAGTGAAAAAACTTTAGTTTGGGCACTTCGGTCATACGTGATAGGTTCGATAGGTACGATCATTCTTACGTTCCTCACCGGTGCCGCCATCAGAAGCACGGAAACCTCTGAAGGAAGATATGCCGCAACGCTCGGCCAGGCTATCGACGCCAACATGTTGGCAGCGTTGGCCGGCCTTGCCTTTTTGTCTGCGATCTATCTGTTCGCACGCGATAAAACCATATTCTGGCGAATCATATATCTTGCTGCGATACTGTTCTTTCCGGTAATGCTGCTGAGAATTGCGTCTCGTGGAGCTATCGTTGCGCTTGCGTTTACAATGCTGTCACCCTTGTTATTTGTTAGGCAGGTTCTGCGTCGCCCTGCTCTGGCGGTACTGGTCCTTACGACAATTCTGCTCGCCTCTGTATCCGCAGGGATGGTCGCAAGACGCAGCGGATTAGAAACGGAAGTTGCAGGACGACTGACTGATATCCCGCGAGCTAAAACAGCTCTTAGTTACAGAATGGTCCCAATCAAACAAGCCGTCAAAGCCGCCTTTAGAAGACCTACGGGGACAAGTTACTACGGCTGGTTCGAGCAAGCAGGAACACGACACTGGCCCCACAATGATTTCTTTTTAGCTCTCGGAGCATACGGGATACCAGCCGCTTTGCTGTTCGCTGTCTTTGCAATAATACTGATGTTCACCGTCAGACGAATGCCGCTGGGCTGGGAAAAACTATATGCCAGAGCTGTTCTGACATTCCTGCTGATAAATGGAATGAGCATCGGTCAATTGTACCACAAACATTTCTGGGTGTTCTTGACAGTCGTTGTCGCAGTAGAACGCATAAGCTATCTTAAATCTGCCCCAACTGAGGACCTGGCCGAAGAGTCAGTAGAAGATGAAATAGAAGAGTTCGAACATCAGCCGTATGCCTTGTAATAGGGCTTTGTCTTCGTTTTGTTAGCAACTCTTCAGCTCTTCATTCTAATACAGAATCCGTCTCATTTGCCACCGAAATTAGTAAATACGTACAAAGTGAAGATTTTAGCTATCTCACATTTATTTCCGCAACAAAAGGAAAAGAGATACGGTATTTTCGTTGCCCGTCAACTTTCAGAGATGGCCAGGCAGGCAGGTGATATAACGGTTGTAGTACCACGCGTTTGGTGCCCTGCCTTGCTCAGACGTTTTCAAAGGTGGAAAGACAACGACCATAAAGTCCCGCTATGTCACTTTGATGGATTAGATGCAATTAGTGTCCCTTACCTCAGGCCTCCTGGCAACTGGTATAACCGCTTCTCTGGTTTGTTTGCTTTCCGAGCAATGAAAGAAAAGGTCCTTCAACTACATAAAGAAAGAAGATTCGATGTCATCTATGCCACAGACCTTTTCCCTGATGGTGACGCGGCAGCACGATTAGCACGATATATAAAAATCCCTGCTGCATGTCTGGCTATAGGCGTGGATGTTAATGTCACTGCACATACCAGCAATATGATGTATCGACACTTTGTAAGAACCGCTCAGGCGCTCGATGGGACGTTGGCTTGTGGCCATGCCGTAGCCGATGGACTACATGCAATAACAGGAAAACGCCCATTGTGCGTCTATGGTGTGATCGACTTGCAGGAATTCTTTCCAATTTCAAAAAAATCGGCCTTAAGGAAAGAATTAGACCTGCCGGCAGATAAGCTCATAGCGCTGTATGCAGGCTATCTAACCAAGCGTAAGGGTATATACGAACTGATTGAAGCATTCTCAAAAATACGCAGAAAAGGCTTAGATGTGATGCTTGTTATGTGCGGTTCAGGCCCGGAAGAATCGGCACTGAAAGCACTAATCAGGGGGAAAAATATTGAAGACTCCATCCGAATGGTCGGCGAAGTCGAACCGGAGCAAATGAGCAAATGGATGCAAGTTAGCGACCTTTTTGTGCTCGCTACTCATACCGAAGGTATGCCAAATGTTGTCATGGAGACGATGGCCTGCGGAGTTCCCGTTATTGCTACTGCCGTTGGCGGGCTACCCGCTGCAATCGGGGATTGTGAAGGGGCGATACTCGTACCACCCAAAAACGTTGGTGCCTTTGCAGATACAATAATGAAAGTAGTCAATGACAGCAAACTGCGTAAGCGTATGCAAAAGGCGGCAAGAAAAAGAGCGGAACAGGACTTTGACATCGAGCAAAATGCCCGTCGGATTTTGGACTACCTACAGCAAATTATAGAAGAAAGCAAAAGCAAATATGCAAACCAATAGCTCCGTAGTCATAGGGACTCCTTGCGGAGAGCAAACATGCCTGGTGATAGATGCCTGTCAATTTTCGCCTAACTACGACTACTGTTTTCTGGACGCGTTAGTAAAACAGGGCCAAAAAATGGTATTTGCGACAACGGAGTTCGCACACGAATATATTCCGGATGTGCCTGGTGTAAAAGTGTTCCGATGCTTTTTCTACCTGGCGCGATTTGTAAACAGGCTAACTCAGTTCCGACCACTACGTCGTTTGCTTAGAGCTATAGAATATCCGTTGGATGTATTGATTCTGTTTATATACATATTGTTAAAGCGTATTAAATTGGTCCACTTTATGTGGATTGTTTGGCCGAGTTTTGATTGGGGATTGATAAAGCTGTTGCATCTTGTTGGCTGCAGAGTCGTCTATACGGCTCACAACCCCTTTCCCCATGAGCTAAAGCCGAAGCATATTAAGAAATACGCCCGCATATATCATACTGTTGATCATATTATAGGCCTGGCCAATTATACTCGTGATCAGATAGTAAGTCGGTTTGGAATTCCACCGGTGAAGATATCGGTCATACCTCACGGCGATTTCGACGCGTTGTTTTCGCAGTATGGCTTTAATAAGGCCCTTGCAAAAAAGGTTCGCGACAAAGCTGACGACAAAAAGATAATTGCTTTTCTCGGCAATATCAGACCCTACAAAGGCTTGGATTACTTCATCGAAGCAATGCCACTGATTAAACAGCGACTGCCGGAGTCTTTCTTCTTGGTTGCCGGCTCCGTCTTGATAGGCGACGAAAAAAATCTAAAGCGTAAGCTCGCAGAGAACTGTAAGCCGGACGAGCTCTGGACAGACATACGTTTCTTGCCGGTCGAGGATTTGAAGGCGTATCTGGCTGTTACCAATGTCCTGGTTCAGCCGTACGTTAGCGCCTCACAGAGCGGCAACACCGCAATGGCATACGCTGCGGGAATACCGGTGATCTCAACAAATGTCGGCGGGCTGGGTGAAATGACCGATGATGGAAAAACAGGTTATGTCATTGCGCCGGAGGATCCGAACGCTATCGCAGAAGCCGTTGCAAAGTGTTTCACAAACGACAACTATACAAATATGTCTCGAAATGCCCGTAAGGCCGTAGCCGAGCAATACAGTTGGGGAAAAATAGCCCGACAGACTGTCTTGGCCTATCAGCAAGCACTGAGCCCAGACAAGCCGGGCAAGACGGCTTAGTGAAACATTCAGGGAACAGGAAACAGGGAACAGGGGTCAGGGATCTGGGGTCAAGGATCGGGAATCGGTAATGGACCACAAATCCTGAGCCCTGCTAATTCTCAGGGAAAAACTTGCGGTTTACCATTAGCTGCCAACAACCGTGCACCCCACGCATAAAAACAAAGTGGTGCATTTGCCATTGTCTTGTTCTGAGATGCAGGCATGTTTGGCCCGCCTTTGGTCAGGTCATAAGCAAGAGAAAGAAAAAGCTCTCTTAAGTCGTCGTCATACGCAGCAAGGCGGTGCCAGCCGAACCAGACATGGCCTTTAAATCCGGGTGGCAACTCGCCATATTTGGAGTCATTATAGGGTGCATCATTGCCATCAATAAAATTAGCAAAGTAGAAAGGACTTTTTTGCGGTTTCCAGATTTGTTTTTTCAACGTATTGGCGAAACCGTCGACGATGGCTTTATCGACAAGGCCTTCGCAGTAGGCTCTTGTAGCGAGCCAGACGGTACGATTGGCGTGTGCGGTGTCCAGTACCGCTATTTTCTGTTTCTGTTTCCAATCAGGGATAAAGTGCCAGACGTAGCCGCCGCTTGACTTACGTGGCAATACCCCCCAGTCTTCTGGTTTTAGCCGGCCCAATTTGTCACTGTCGGGTGCATCGGCATCAAGGCTCGGGCGTTCGCCAATGTAAAGTCTCGTTAAGAATTTAGCCCATTTTTCGTAAGGATATTTGTTGTAACCTAACTTGTGTAAATCCATGCAAATCATTGCAAAGTGCTCACGTTTATCGCGAGCAAGGTCCAGTACAACAAGCAGATACTTATTAGAGTCAGGTCCTTTCAGGTGCCCGGGTCTAACAGAGGGTCTGTAAAGAAGCCATTTTTCAACGATGTTCTTTTCAACAAAATCAGCGATTTCTCGCCAGCCGGCCTGGTCGGCTTCTTTCAGCGCTGTTGCAACCAGAAGAAATCCCGCAGCACCCTGAAAATCGCATATCTGGTTATGGCCACCAGTTTGTTTTTCGACGTCTTTTAGAAAAAAGCATGGCCAGTTTCCACGCGGCTCATTATGCCAGATTAACGGCCTTGGATTGGAATTGGCATCAGCAATTGCCTTGACAATTAGTTTCTTTGCCTGCTGAAGATATGTTACTTTGCCGGTAGCTCGCCACATATCGACGAGGGCCTGTAGCTCCTGGCGGAGAAAATAAACTGTGTATCCTTCTGCAAGATTTTTCTGCTTGTTCTTTGAGATGTGCATGGCGTATTGCTTGTCGAAAGCTGCAACGAATCTCTTAAATAGTAAAGGCTTATTCTCCTTGGCTAAAGGTGATATGTTGGGCTTTAATTTTGGTAGACCGGCTTCTACCGTGGAAGAGGTAGACGACCCCACCTGCTCCGTCGGCACAGCATAGGTTGAGCAAATTAGGCCAGCAAGGATTACAGCAGCAATACTAAAGCTATATCGGTTTACTTTCATGTTACATTTTTTTAGAAATGTAAAACTCCATATAAATGACTCGGCAACCTTCTGCCGGAACGCCGCCTTTTTATCTAAAAATACTCATATATATTATAACCTATTATAGACTAAGCAACAAATGCGTCGTGAGTCTTGTGTACTGTGTACTGCTGTAAAATGGCAAATAGTAATTTTCTTTTACTAAATAACGCATCGGGCAGGCAACTTAATGGGGATGCTCTATCGCCTGTATATACATTTCGTTAATATAAGTGTTATAACAATCTGATGAATTCTCAAAGGCCGTAGTCAGGATTGAACAATATGAAGATAACCATATTTGGAATGGGCTATGTAGGGGTTGTTAGTGCAGTGTGTCTCGTTCGTGATGGCCATGAGGTCGTTGGAGTAGATAACGTGGCTGCAAAGGTCGATGATCTGGCTCAGGGCCGCTGCCCTATCCAGGAGCCCGATGTAGCTGATATAATCGCGCAGGGCCACAAAACGGGACTTCTGAAAGCAACAACTAATCCCGCGGAGGCACTAACAGATAGCGACATGGCCTGGATATGTGTCGGAACACCATCTGAAGCGGACGGCACCGTGAATCTCTCATCGGTTCAGGCCGTTATTAGACAGATTGGCCGGAGCCTTCGCAACTCCAATGAGCGCCCGCTTATTGTCCTGCGAAGCACAGCCCCTCCGGGAACTACAACCAACCACGTTATCCCTATTCTGCAAAATGAGTCTGGCTTGAAGGTGGGAATTGATATTCATGTAGTCTATCATCCGGAATTCCTTCGCGAAGGTACCGCAGTTGACGACTTCTATAATCCGCCAAAAATCGTTGTCGGCGAGGCACAGCCCGGCACCGCAGAACCACTTTTGAGTATCTATGAGAAATACAATGCTCCTGTTTTTCGCCTGGCACTGGGTGAGGCCGAAATGGTTAAATATTACGATAACGTTTTTCACGCTCTGAAAATTACCTTTGCCAACGAAGTTGCGGCAATTGCCAAATCCGCAGGGCTCGACACACGGAAAATAGCCGAGGTCTTTTGTGCCGACACAAAGCTGAACATCAGTGACAAATACCTTCGTCCCGGCTTTGCATTTGGTGGTTCATGCCTGTCGAAGGACCTCCGGGCAGTATTACGTCTTGCATCGCTTAAATCTGTGCCGATTCCGATGCTTCAAGGCGTACTTCAGAGTAACGACGCACAGATCAGTAATCTCGTCTCGCGTATCCTGAAATATCAGCCTCAAACGGTGGGAATGATTGGCCTGGCTTTTAAATCCGGCACCGACGATATGCGAGAAAGCCCGTATGTCAAGGTTGCTAAAGCACTAATCGGCGAGGGCATTAAGCTGCGAATTTACGACCCGGCTATCCAGCCCGACCGCCTGATAGGAAGCAACAAAGAACAGGTTCAAAAAGCACTGCGTCACCTGGAAGAGCTTCTTGTTTACTCTTTGAGAGAACTCGAAGCCACGGATTTGATTATCATAAACCATCGCATTATCGATTCTGAGCATGTCAGTGGTTGGCTCAAGGCCGGAATTCGTGTCCTGGACCTGGCGAATATCAAGGGCATAGACCGCCATACTAAAGGCTACGAAGGAATATACTGGTAAGACAAAGGTGCACATACTCTATCTACATCAATACTTCGCTTCACGTAAAGGCGTAACCGGCACACGCTCTTACGAGTTCAGCAGGCGCCTTATCGAGAAAGGCCACCACGTTACCATGATAACTTCAGGGCTTGCTAACCGTGAGTTTGCTGTGCCAAAAGGTAGCGATTACATCCAGCTACAGTTCGAAGGCATCAATGTAGTTCCGATCGCCGCTGGTTACAACGACCCCCAACTTGGCACCGGCATGAGCGGTTACCAACGAATGCTCAAATTCCATCGATTCGCAAGGCTGGCAACGCGAGTGGGCAAAAAACTTCAGAAGCCCAACGTCGTCTTCGCAACACACACACCGCTGCCTATAGGTCTGGCTGGCGCTGCGCTTGGCCGCTATTTTAATGTCCCCTTCGTCTTTGAGGTTCGTGACCTATGGCCGGAGGCGCTGGTCAATATTGGTGTGCTGAACAACCCTCTGGCTATATGGTACCTGCAACGAATGGCAAAGAAAATATACCGCCAGGCCAAGCATATTGTTGCATTATCACCCGGCATGAAAGAAGGAATCGTCCGAGCGGGCGAACCACCTAAGAAAGTCACCGTAATTCCGAACGCCAGTGACCTCGACCTTTTCAAGCCCGACCTTGATGGCTCGGTCGAGCGTCAGCGGCTCGGATTAGGTGATAGATTCGCAGCAATATATTTCGGTGCCATGGGTATGGCTAATGGACTTGAATACGTAATAGGAGCCGCCCGAATTCTAAGCAGGCGAAAAAGAGATAACATTGTTTTTGTGTTGCACGGCGACGGCGCAAAACGGAAAGAACTGCAAGAGATGGCACGTCAATATAATTTGACGAACGTTGTCTTCAGCGACCTTGTCCCGAATAAGACTGACGTTGCTCGTATCGTAGCTGGCTGTGATGCATGCATGACCATATATCGTGCTGCCAAAGAGCACACGTGGTCGCCCAATAAGATGTTTGATGCCTTGGCAGCAGGCAAACCGGTACTGATAAATGTACCGGGTTGGCTGGGTCGGATAGTCCAGGAAAGTAAGTGCGGAATATGTTTGGACCCACAAAATCCACAGTCGCTAACAGAGGCCGTTGAGCAACTCCAGGCAGATTCAAAACTATGTCAGCAAATGGGTAAAAATGCTCGAGAATTGGCCGAGCGAGAATTTGACCGTGCCAAGTTGGCCGAACGTCTGGAATCGGTCCTGCTTCAAGCCGTTGAACAACCCTGAATAAAACTGAACCGGTCGTCATATTTTTGCTGCAACGGAACTAAGCTTAGCTCTTTATTTAGAAACTTTGATCTATGGCTGAAATTAAACTGCCAATGGTTAGTGTAATAGCACCTTGCCGCAATGAAGCTGCATTCATAGAGAACGCTTTGAATTCGATTCTGCAGAGTGATTATCCCGCCGAGCGTATGGAACTGTTGGTTGTGGATGGGATGAGCACAGATGGCACTTATGATACTATCCAAAAAATGGCTAATCAGGACAGCCGTATAAAACTGATCGATAATCCAAAGCACACAGTTCCTGCAGCAATGAACATCGGCATAAAAGCCGCATGTGGAAAGTACATCGTCAGGATCGATTGCCACTGTAAGTTTGCTCCGGACTATGTGCGCAAATGTATTGAGACTATTGAAAGGACCGGTGCTGACAATGTCGGTGGTTACTGTGCAACGTTGCCTGGAGCCGACACCAATGTGGCAGGAGCAATTGCTACAGCCACAAGTTCTGCATTCGGCGTAGGCAACGCACTGTTTCGCTTAGGCGGACAGGAACGCGAAGTCGATACCGTTCCCTTTGGAACGTACCGAAAAGAAATCTTCGACAAAATCGGCATATATGATGAAAGACTCGTTCGCAACCAGGATATTGAACTGAACTGGCGCATTCGCAAGGCAGGAGGCCGGATTGTCATCTCGCCGGAGATAAAGGTAGCCTACTACAATCGCACCACTTACCACGGCTTATGGCAACAGGCCTTCAATAACGGTTTGTGGAATCCCTATACCATCTGGCTAACTGGCGGCGGCCTATCCCTCAGACACTTTGTCCCCATGTTCTTCGTGCTGGGCTTGATTGTACTTGCCACAGCCAGCTTTTTTCTCAGCATCGCCAAGTGGATACTGCTGGGTTATACTGCATTGTATCTCTCTGTGGCTGTGTTCTTTTCACTCAAACACAGTCGCAGTAAAGGTACTTCAGCTATCCTGGTCTTATGGTTTTACGTGGTATTACATATTGCATACGGCCTAGGCTCAATCTGGTCCGTTTTGACAATACCGTTTAAGTTTCCTAACCGTCACAGAGACGTGGCAGGCAAACCACTGGCAGATAGAAAACTGTAGCCAATTTTTTGACCAGATATTTTCTGTTTTTAGATCATCTACAATGCCAAGAGAGATAAGCAAGCCCTCAGATAACTTTGAAGATGAGCACATCGGCTCCGACGCGACTATTTTTCAAGACGACAATTGGGAGTCAAGAGGCGGTGGAAAATTGCTAATATACACAGGGCTGCCTTTGAAGGAAAACCCGAAACAGCAATTAGTACAAGAATTTGTGCGTAAGAAACGTGCGTGGGGTGCAATGTGGACTTATGGCTGGAATAGCGCAAGCGAAGGACAATGGTACAGATATGTCTGTGACATCCCCGATTACGACATCGAAAAGATAGAAAGCAAATCCACTCGCAAAGATATAAGACGGTGCCTTAAACAGTGTGCTATAAAAAAGCTTGATTTAGCATGGTTGGCCCAAAATGGATATCAAACTTACATAAATGCCTCTCAAAGATACACACACTTTGTGCCGCTGACCAAAGACCGATTCGAAAAGAACATGCTGCACCTCGCTGCAAAGTCCAGCTACCAGGCCTGGGGAGTCTTCCAGGATGACGTGTTAATCGCTTATGCTATCGCGCAAATATGTGCTGATTCAGTTCAACTGCTGGTTGCAAAATTTGATCCTGATTACGCTAAGGCATATCCGATGTATGGCCTTTACTATTCGATAGCGCAGCACTATTTGAAAGAGCAAAAGTACAGACAGGTTTTAGGGGCATCCAGGGCGCTGCTACATGAGACCAATATAGGAGATTTTCGTCTTAAGATGGGCTGGCGAAAAGTTTATTGCCAGCTCGGACTATACCTGGTATTGCGCACAAGGCTAATGTTACTACTGGCAAAAGCGCTGCGAATTCCGATTAGACTCCTCGCGCCACCAAGATACGGTGCAATCTTGGACAGTCTCCTGCAAGCTCAGGATATAGCCAGAGCCACACAGCCAAAAGTAAACAAATGACTCGAAATCTTGCCAAGAGATTCTTCGATCTGCTGATTTCAGTGCCGGTTACTATAGTTCTTTTACCGGTTATAGCGATTATAGCGGTGGTAATCAGGCTCACCAGTAAGGGACCTGCCACTTTCAAACAGCAAAGGGCCGGTAAAAATGCAGAGCCATTTACCTTCTACAAATTCCGGACAATGCGGGTCGATGTAGATGCCTTTGGCCCAAGCCCAAAATCGGCTCAGGACCCCAGGCTTACGAAAATCGGTCGATTCCTACGAGAATATTCCCTTGACGAACTGCCACAATTGTTTAACGTATTAAAAGGGGATATGAGTGTAGTCGGACCCAGGCCTTTGTACGTTTCACAGGTATCTGAGTGGAATAAAAGGCAGAAAAGACGCCTTCTTGCCAAGCCAGGTCTTACGGGACTGGCACAAATCTCAGGGCGAGCAGGGTTAACCCAGGAAGAAAAACTCGAACTCGACGTTAAGTATGTGGAAAGCGCATCCTTTTTTACCGATATAAAGATAATACTGGCCACCTTTAGAAGGGTCTTTGGGCGAAAAGGCATCTACGAGAACAGATATTCAGAAACTGAATATACAAGAGGCGAGGGTAAATAAATCTCCATGGGCCGATAAATAGAAGGGCGGATTAAATGGAAATCGAAACAGGCACTATTTGCAAATACCTGACACACATAGAACAGTTGAATCAGTTAAGCGACCAGGAAAAAAGAGAGCTAAATCGTGTCACAGAGCGGTTTAGTTTCCGCGCCAACGACTACTATTTGTCTTTGATTAACTGGGACGATCCCAACGATCCCATACGAAAAATCGTCATCCCACATATCGATGAACTCGACGAGTGGGGCCAGCTCGATCCTTCCAACGAGGAAAACTATACAATCATGCCGGGGGTCGAGCACAAATACAATTCAACCGTACTTCTGTTGGTGAGCAATGTTTGTAGTGGCATTTGTAGATACTGTTTTCGCAAGCGCGTCTTCCTAAATCCACAGAGTGAATACCTACGCGACATAACAGCCGCCATGCAATATATAAAAGAACACAAAGAGGTAACAAATGTTCTGCTAACAGGTGGTGATCCCCTTGTCCTTACAACCTCCAAGCTTGAAAACATCATTCGACAATTACGCGAAATCAATCACGTCCAGATAATCCGAATCGGCACAAAAATACCTGCATTCAATCCATATCGCATTATCGACGACCCGTCTATATTGGAAATGATGGAAACCTACAGCACCGAGCGAAAGAGAATCTATGTAATGACTCACTTTGTTCATCCGAGGGAGCTAACAAACATAGCGATAAAAGCGGTACATCTGTTGCAAAAAGCAGGTGCCGTGCTGGCAAATCAAGCACCTCTGATAAGAGGGCTAAATGACGACCCAGAGATCATGGCAGAACTTCTAAAGCAGCTATCCTTCGTCGGCGCAGTTCCCTACTACATTTTCCAGTGCCGTCCAGCACTTGGGAATAAGGCTTACATAGTACCAATAGAAGAAGGTTATGAAATCATCGAGAAGGCAAAATCACTGGTATCTGGACTTGCAAAACGCGCCCGTTATACAATGTCTCACGCAACCGGAAAAATCGAAATTATCGGCAGGACAGATGAGTTTATCTACTTCAAGTATCACCGCGCCGCTGATGATGCTGACAACGGACGCTTCCTCGTCTTCAAGCGAAATCCAAACGCCTACTGGTTCGATGACTACGATGAATCGGTACGCGAGTCTGGGATCGTTACCTCGTATCGAGTATACGGACCGGATTAATAAGCCTCTGGCTTATTAAAAGTGGATGCGTAAATGAGTGAACCAGTAACGCTTAGCACATCAACGCATTTACTCATCAACTCAAGATTATAATGCTTCAAAGGAAACAAATAATCGTTCTATTTGTTCTGATAGGTGTTGCCGCCGCCTCCGCTCTGGAGCCAAACGAGATTCTTTTAATAGCAAATGGACACATTCCGGCTTCTAAGGACATAGCTCAATACTACTGCCAAAAACGAAACGTTCCCACCGAGAATGTGCTTTACTTGCCTTTAGGTATAAACCTTAAGGATTCAATCAACAGAGACGACTACGACAGACAACTTGCACGGCCAATCCGGAGTGAATTACAAACCCGTAAAGAATTCAGCAAAATAAAGTGCCTGGTGACAACTTATGGTGTCCCATACAAGGTAGGAAAACGACCGTCTCTGGCATATATGGAAAACCAGCTACAAAAGCTGAGAGAGTTAGCTGACCAGGAAAAGAGCGAGCTCGAACAGCTAAAGCAAAGCGGTTTAACCAAATCAGACCAGTACAAACAAACCGAACGTACACTCTCCCTATATAAACTCCAAATTGACCGTATAACAGGCAATGAAACAAATGCCTCCGTTGATAGTGAACTATCCCTGGTGTTGTTTGGCGATTACGAGTTGTACCGCTGGCAGTTAAATATGTTAAAAGGTGCCGCGCACGGAACGGGCTTCTCCCGTAAGGGATGGCCAAGCCCAAAAACACTAATGGTCGCGCGACTCGACGGGCCTAGTAGCACAATAGCCAAAGGATTGATCGACAAAGCAATGGCCGCCGAGAATACCAGCTTAGACGGTATAGCCTACTTCGATTCACGAGGTAATACAGGAAAAGGCATGCCCGGCCAGGTTGACCAGTCATTGCGCGATCTGACGCTGATTACAAAACTTAAAACGAAACTGACTGTAAAAGAAGAACGAACAGGCAATCTCTTCTCGCCAGGTGACTGTCCCCGAACAGCCATCTACTGTGGCTGGTACAGTGTGGAAAAATATATCGATGCCTTTGACTTCGTTGATGGCGCTATTGGGTATCATATCGCAAGCTTCGAAGCAGTAAGACTTCGCGACCCAAACGGTACGCAATGGTGCCCAGCCATGCTAATGGACGGTATAACAGCTACTCTCGGAGCAGTTGCTGAACCCTATCTCCATACAATACCTCTGCCAAAGGAGTTTTTTCTTGAGCTTTACAACGGTAGTTGTCTTGTCGAAGCCTATTATCATACAAAGCCATTCAATTCCTGGCAGTTGATTCTTATAGGTGACCCCTTATATACACCTTTCAAAGAAGCCTTACCGACTCCCAGCCAAGTGCCCTCAAGCCTTGCGGACCCTCCGAATTAGCGCACCAGCACCGGCCACGGCTACAACAACTCCGATTCCTATCATAGATATAATCATCTCTGAACATGTAAAATCCCTACCCAAAACCAGCGAACCCAATTTTGTCGCCAAAAGCAGACCTACAGGCAAAGCCAGCATAACAATTAGCCATTTCGCACCCATAACCGCACACGGAAAATAGCCACGCCCGGGATTATGACTTAGCTCATAGTTTGTGCGCAGATGAACATATCTGATCCACAGTATAGTGAAAAACGCATAGGCAAACACGTGGAGCACTCCGTTTGTCACCGGCAGCAAATCAGCCATATCCACACGCGTAACATTTGTCAGGATGAAAATGGTCACACCGGTTATGACCAGCGAAGCCGACCAAAAAGCAAAAAATGTAAGCACTACCAAGCCTGCCAGGGCGCCTGTCACGTCAAGAAAAAAGTCCATGATGTCCGGATTACGTCCTGCAACGTAACCCTGGAGCCATTCGTCAATAATCCCATACGCCGCAACTAAAAAAAGAACCCACCAAACTACAGCCCTGTTCCACTTCACCTTCTTGTTGGGATTGACCGCACAGAAGAGCAAAAAAGCCAGAATCCAATAGGTAACAAAGTGAACGCTTTTGTCCGACATTCCTGCTTGTTGAACTAAGTCAGGAATAGGTATATGCGCAAAAACAAACACACTCGGCCAATAAAACAGCAACATGATCACCATCAATTTTTGCCGTCGCGATAGCGCCATTAAACCGCCCCAAAAAACCTTGCTGACAACCTGTCGTGTCTGTTGAAGCTTGATCTTTTGTAGTTAATCCCAGCTTCCCATTTCGACCTCATCTATAAGATCGCATTGCTTCAGTTCGGCTTTTTTGTATCAGAGATTTATAAACCATGCAATATATTGTTCGCTCTTAGGAACAAAAAGTCCAATACAATTCATACTCGTTGTAACATCCACCAAAGCCAACGGTTGCTGATTTACTTGAGCCATACTATGTGCATCCAGCTAATATCTATATATAAAACGCCGAGGCGAGTCCTTTCGACAAATAAGCGACAAGATTGCAAGAAAAACCTCTTTTTCCTTTTTAGATTAAGGTTCGCGGCAGCTTCGCCGACAAAAAACAGAAATAACTCTGAAAAAACGACCGATGGTTGTATAATACTTAAAGATGTATCAATCACGCTTTGTTTGGGAGGATTGAAAGATGAACGGTCGAGAACATTCAAGGGTTTCAATGTCACTGCATCTTATCAAATATGCTTTCTTGTTTATTATTTTGGCTGGTTTTTCAATTCTTTGTTGGGGGCAGTACAGGTCTCGAACAGCAGCCGTTAGGATAATTCAGCTTCCAAAAGCTAAACAGACAGGTTCTATGAGTTTCGAAGAGGCCCTGGCAGAAAAACGTCAGGGTCTCTATCAGCTTTCGAGCGAGCAACTCGATTACGCTCAATTAGGGCAACTGGCCTGGGCAGGTCAGGGCCTTGTAGAAGGCCCTGAACAATCTCAAATTCAGCCACAGCCTGATGTAGCAGCGCTACGCAATGAGCAAAACCGGCCGATAAGCGTCTACTTTGTCACGTCTAATGGCTTATACGTTTACGAACCCGATGAGCACGGTTTGGAGCAAACCTCCAACCAGGATGTGCGAGTTGCACTCGCAAACGCAACGTCGAATCCTGAGGTAGTAAGCATCGCCGGTTGCGATGTCATCGTTGCAGGCTCCGTTAGAGCTATCACAAGACGTTCCGGCAGTGAAGCAAGAAAGGTGATGTTATTACAGGCGGGACGAGTACTTGAGGACATCCAACTGCAAGCCGTCAGCCTGGAATTGGGCCTTGTGGAAGTATCCAACTTTGATGCCAATGGCGTCAAAAGGGCGTGCAATATACCCAGAACCGTCGAGCCCCTTTTTATCATTGCTATCGGTCATCCACTTGCAGAATCAACCTTAAACTCTCTGCAGCCGGGTACAGCAATACAAGGTATGCAGAAAAAAGCCGCTTTGATTATTGCCCGCCAGAACTTCCGCGACGAGGAACTCTTCGAAACAAAACGAGTTCTTGAAGCTGTAGGAGTCCAGACCGTTATAGCAAGTACGACCTTGGGCGCGGTAAGAGGAATGCTCAGTGGCATAGCTGAAGCACGTATTCTCATTGACCAACTAAGGGTAGATGATTACGATGCCATAGTATTCATCGGCGGTGTCGGTGCCGCTGAATATTTCAACAATCCAATAGCGCTCAATCTAGTCCACGAGGCAGCACATAGGGGCAAAGTGCTCGCAGCAATTTCCACGGCACCGACTATCCTGGCTCAGGCCGGTGTGATTCGCGGCTACAGAGCCACAAGCCTTCTGACGGAGCGCGACAGACTTGTACAGGCCGGCGCTATCTACACAGGCACACCCGTTGAGAGAGACAGACTGATAATAACCGCCAGTGGTCCGATGGCCTCGGTCCAGTTCGGCAGACTGATCGCCGATGCCCTGGCAGGCAGATAGTTGTCATATTAACTGTTGTCAGACAGATCTATGTACGACAAAAAACTCAGAGCGAACTATCGACCAATTAGGGCCACAGTATAAGCGCGATCTTGTTCAGGCTCATTGCTTGATGACCTTGACGCGTATCGTCCCTTCACCAAGGTTAACAGCACTGCCAGTATTGTTACTCAAAACGCAAGTTACCTTGTCTGTAGCTGTGATGTCAGCGCTTAACTGCAAATCCTCTACATCCAGACTAAAACTTGCAATGGCAAAATGCCGGTTATGGTATGTCTTGCGGTGCAGAGAACCCATCCTGTTATGAGATTGAGAAAAATTTCTGTTGTGGGAATCGTGAATATTGGGAAAAAGTATTGAATTATCGTCTCCCATGTCGAAGTAATAATGGTATTCATGTTAACCTGCCTGTCTTATTTTTATTTCCAATAAAGACATCGGAAGGTTGGTATGTTTGTATTGATAAATCATTGAAATCAGCCGCCTAAAAAGTGCGAAAGTTAACTGCTACTAACACACAATAAGCCGAGAGACCACATTCTGTGTTCCATTTATCCTCTCCTTATCCTATCTCGAAGTAATTGAAGCTCTTATGCTCTGTTGAAAACCTGGAAAACTGTCATTCCGAGCGCGTCCCCGTGTCTTCTGTCTTGCCTCTGCGTCTCTCGTCGCCTGCCCCCGCGTCTCTTGACGCGAGTCGGGGCGGCGGGCAAGACGAGGCAGCAGGCGAAGACAGAAACGGGGGCGAGTCGAGGAATCTCTCGGCTTGGCTCGGGACAGGTATGTTTTTAATGGCTAAGCCATAAATAGATTTCTCCACTGTGCCCCTTAGGGGCTTTCAGAGATGACAAACGACCTTTTCAACAAAGCCATACATAATCCAAAAGACACTGCGGTTATAACGTTAGTATAAAGAAAATAGTTTTTCTACCATATTTGGCTTTGTAGGGCGAAGGATCACCTCTGACCTGAAAGGCGCATAAAAAGGCCGAGCAGAAAAGATCGGCCTTTTCGTATACATGCAAAAAAAGAGTTGGCGATCAGAAATCGAGCAGCTCGTCGGGCCAATCTTTGCTCAGAACTTTTTGGAGTTTGCCTTCGGTATCGAGGATGACAATTTCCTTTCGTTGGGCAGGGTTGTTGGGATCATTGGTCAGGTAATGAGATTTTTCCGAGACGAGGCAGGAGACCTGGTCAGAGCCTTTCCACTGGGCAACAAGGTTGAGGGGCGGGTTCTCTCCTTTTCCAAACCCTTCATTATCGTCGATGAGGACTTTTGAAAGATTGAGGTCGCCGCCGAGAGCATAGATGCCGAGTGTGTTTTTCTTTCCATGCAAAAGAATTTTCCGGGAGTCGTGAGAAAGTGCGAAGAGATACAAGTTTTCCTCCCCGGCGTCGAGTACGATTTGATGTACGATTTCGCTAAGTGCGCCGGTAAGGGTGTCACAGCAGAAGATAGTCTGCTTTTCTGCGTCGAGCTTACTGGAGGGCAGGGACATTTTTGCGGAGGCGAAAAAAATACGGTTGTCATGGGCATAAGAGACATGCATCCAAGGGTGATATAAGACACCGGCGAGCTCCGCAGCAGGGCCTGTGCAGACATAAATTGCAGCGGGGTCGTTGCTGTCGAGTTTGGCAGGAGAGGCAAGGAGTTGGCCATTGGGGTCGATGATGGTCCGCTCAACAAGCGAGCCGAGGGTGGGTTTATGAGCGTCGAAGAATTCATCCTCAGGCTTGATATATGCGATTGCACGGGAATCGGGTTTGAAGGCATAGCCAATAGCTGTGGCCGGCGCTATAAACGCTGGAAGAATGTTTTCGGCTGGCGAAACAATGTACAAGTCATATCCGACATCGAGTGCGTCGCCATTGATGCGGTCAGCAACATAGGCGATAAGTTTGCCATCAGGTGAGAAACGAATTCGCCAGAGCTGTTGAGAGCTTGTTGCGAGGATTTTCTTATCGTTGGGGTCGGCGATCCGAGCAAGGACAAGCTGGAAGTATTTCAGGTCTTCTTCTTTGGCTTTTTTGATAAGCTCTGGCCCAATTTTTTCAATGAGCAGATTATCGGTGTTTTCGACAAGGTAGCGGCTGACCCAGTCAACATACTGGTCATTGAAGGATTTTTTTGTGCCGAATCCGTATAAAGCCCAGATAACAGATTCGCCAAGGCGTGGGAGCTTTCCGTCTTTAATGCCTTCAGTAAGAATTTGTTGCTTGAGGATTTCGGCATCGGCTTTTATTACTTTAACCTGGCCTGGTGGAAGATTATTGAGGGTGTTGTTAAAGTCATCCACTTTGACTATTTTGCCGTAAGCAAAATGTAAGCCATCGGATGAGATGGCGGGCCAGGGTGTCGTGGTCTCCTCGGCGGCGATTTGAGTTAGAGAGCCGGTCTTACCATCTACGAGAAAAAGCGCACCATCTTTGCTATAAATGCCGATAGTGCCGTCCGCAGACCATTGGAGTGAATCTTCGGGTATACAGCCGAGGATAAATGTAGTGGCTGTGTACGTGGCAATAAGTAAAAAGTTGATGAGTTTTTTCTTAATCATGATCTTTCTCCTTCAGGTATTGTTTATAGGCGTTAAGCAGCGTTGTTTTAGTTGTTTGCGTTTGTATATAGGGTCTCGGCTGCATTGCGGCGAGGGCTTTGCGTCGCCAAAAGCTATCTTCAGCTTTTGGAAGGGCCGGATGTACCGCTACCGCCGAGATATAATCGTTGATATCAGGTGAGTGCGGCGCAGGCAGAGGTGGTTTCGACCATCGGCCGATAGAGAATCCGATGCCGAAGGCGATGAGAATGGCTGCTGCAACGGTGAGCTTCATTACTCCGCCTGTTGTAATGATTCTGTGTATATTCAGATTTGTCAAACTTGTCTTTTCGGATTCAGCCAGAATCCTTGTAATATCATCATGGACTCTTCTATCCAGATCAGGACTTGACTTTATCTGCAATTTTTTAATCAGCCTTTGTATATCACTTACTGGTCTCATTTTTTCGCCTCGCTATTTAACAACGACCGCAATTTATCTATTGCATATCGATATCGGCCCTGGACTGTATTGATCGAAACTTCCTGTGATTTAGCAATCGCCTTAAACTTTAATCCGCTATAAATATGCAGGATTAAAACCTCTCTCTGCTCGTATGGAAGTTGCCCTAAAGCCCAGCTTAACCGACGCAATTCTTCATCGAATATCGCGCTAAATTCCGGATTGCTTGAAACAACCACCGTATGGCTTGGTTCATTTAAGTCAACGTTACGCTTTCTTTGATTAGCTTTATTTCTATTACGCGCGTTATTGGCAACGCACGTTGCTAAATAGCCTTTAAGACTTCCGGTCATTTGAAATTTCTGGGCAGATTCGATAAATGACACAAAAACATCGTGCACGACATCCTCAGCAGAACCTATATCAGTTAGTAGAACGGTTGCTAACGTGACCAAGTCGTCTTTGTATTTTTCATAAATGATCCGTAAGACATCGCGGTTACCGCGATTGAACTTCCATATAAGCAGTTTATCTTCTAACATCAAAAAGTTACTTTCCTGAACCAAGAACAATCGATTGTCACATATATAACAACTGAGCTAATTGTTTTAGTATAAAGAAAATGGAGACTGTAGCATCTTTACAGAGTTTTCTACTATCCTGTTTTTCGCTTTTCACCGTTTCTGCTCCAATGTAACGTGCTTATAGTCTTCTTCAGGCCAACGCT
>Ga0315552_1000100_pt1 | contig 53740 bp, 44 predicted proteins | sample SalMarSW160170MG_2_FD_203102 | JGI IMG/M metagenome (GOLD analysis project Ga0315552, IMG submission 203102) | Salt marsh sediment microbial communities from the Plum Island Ecosystem LTER, Massachusetts, United States - Salt Marsh Sediment SW1601-70 ...
GTCAGCGATCTTGCTGGTAGCGTATCTATGAAAGGCGAGCTCTACCTCCGAGGCGGGAATGCCAGTTCCGTTATCGGTTACCTTGATTAACTCTATTCCACCGCCATGCGCTTCAACATTGATCTCAGTGGCTTGAGCATCAAGCGAGTTCTCCACCAGTTCCTTGACTACCGAAGCCGGTCTCTCAATTACTTCACCAGCAGCTATCTTCGAGACGACCTGTGGAGTCAGAACCTTGATCGGCATTATCTAAATCTTACACGGTTTCGTGTATTCTGTCAATAGGAGATTGTTTAGCAACCTATCCTCCTGACCCCCTTCCCTTAGCAAGGGAAGGGGGAGTGTAGGTAAGAGAGGGGTGAAACCCCTCTCTATAAATCTCTTCCCCCTCTCCTTTGAAGGAGAGGGGGATAAAGGGGGTGAGGTTAGTAAACACTCTGTCAATAGTCTGGCTCGATTTTTCTTAACGGAGCGAGGCTGAACAAAAGCTTCTTGACTCCCACCATTTGAAAGGATACGGTTATTTCCTGGTCGCCTCTAATCGGGAAGCAATCTACCACGATTCCGCTGCCAAACTTATTGTGATAAACCTGGTCACCGACGATTAACTCCGTTGGTTTTTCGCGGCTAACCGACGGTGGGGTGGTTTCCCTCTCCCATAATCCTTTGGTGGTCATCAGTTGCGGTGGGATGTCCTCCAGGAACCGTGAAGGTGGGTTTACCAGACCACTGCCAAACAGGCTGCGACGATAGCTGCGAAGAAGATAAACGTGCTTCTTGGCTCTGGTTATCCCGACATAGCATAGACGACGCTCCTCCTCCATCTCGTCAGGGTCATCAAAGGATTTTCGGTGCGGTAAGACCCCTTCCTCCATTCCGGCGATGAACACCACCGGGAATTCCAGCCCCTTGGCCTGGTGCAGCGTGATCAATGTTACCGCGTCAATGGTTCCATCCAGTTCATCTGTATCTGACACCAGGCTCACTTTCTCCAGGAAGGCATCCAGAGCCTCCTCGGGGGAAGGTCCATTATAGTCTGAGGCAACGTTCCTCAACTCCATGATATTCTCCCATCTTTCCTCGCCATGTTCCTTACTCAGGATGTGTTCCCGGTATTCGGTGCTCTCCAGTATCTCATCCAGTAGTTCAGCGGGATTTAGTTCGCGACTTTTGGCGATAAGCTCATCAATAACGGTCGAAAATCTGGTAATTGTGGAAAGGATACGTGCTGGAAAAGCTTTCTCGCTTACCATGTGCTTCAAGGCATGGTAGAGGGAGATGTCATCACTTCTTGCCCTGGCTTGGAGGTGAGCGACCGTAACTTGCCCGATGCCTCGCCCGGGAACATTTATGATACGCATCAGGCTTAAATTGTCATTGGGATTGCGGATAACCCTGAGGTAAGCTAAGGCATCCCTGATTTCCTGCCGTTGATAGAAGCGTGTGCCCCCGATGAGTCTGTAGGGCATCCCATAGCGAACAAAACTTTCCTCCAGCGCTCTTGACTGGGCGTTAACTCGATACATCACGGCAAAGTCCTTGAGCGATAGCTTTTCCTGGGTAACCAGACTTTCTACCTCGCTGACCACAAATTGGGATTCCTCGTCCTCGGTATAGCTTTCCACGATGTTTACCAGGCTGCCCGCTTCATTTTCCGTCCATAATTCTTTGGGTTTTCGGTTTACATTTTGCGAGACGATGTCTGAAGCCACCTGCAGAATATTCCTGGTGGAGCGGTAGTTTTGCTCCAGAATCACCACTTTGGCGTTGGGGTAATCTTTTTCAAAAGCTAAGATGTTGCGCAGGTCAGCAAATCTCCAGGAGTAGATGGACTGGTCCGGGTCACCAACCACGCAGATGTTTTTATATTTCCCTGCCAGCTGTTTTATCAGGGCGTACTGTGCCAGGTTGGTATCCTGGAATTCATCCACCAGAATGTGAACATAGCGGGATTGGTATCTGCTTAAGATAGCGGGATGGTTTTCAAACAGGTGTGCTGTCCTCATCAGCAGGTCATCAAAATCCAGTGCCTCGCTTTTGCTCAATAAGCCTTGATACTGCTCATAAACTCTGTGGACTATTTCTTCAAAGTAGCTCTGCACTTGCTCCGAGTATTGTTGCGGGTTGAGGAGCCGACTCTTGGCGGAGCTAATCACGGATTGTATTGCGTGAGGCGAATATTGTTTGGGGTCGAGGTCTATGTCCTGAAGGCTCTGCTTTATGGCATTTAATTGGTCCTCGGCATCGTAGATGACGAATCTCGGATTAAGCCCGATAGCCGCAGCTTCTCGACGCAAAATTCGGGCACAGATAGCGTGAAAGGTTCCCAGTGTCAATGCCTCGCTTGTCTGTCCTAATAGTTGCTCCAATCTCTCTTCCATCTCACGAGCGGCTTTATTGGTGAATGTGACCGCCATGATGTTATGAGGTTTCACTCCACAAACTTTGATCAGGTAAGCCACTCTATGTGTAATTACCCTGGTCTTGCCACTGCCTGGACCGGCTAAAATGAGTATCGGCCCTTCAACAGTTTCCGCGGCCTCTCTCTGGGCGGGATTGAGTGTAGCTAGAATCTCCATGTGGGCGGATAAACATTATACCTCAACGGGGCTGAGTTTCCAAAGAAAACTGAATTAAACGGAGGGATTTGTGAGGTGTTCAAGACGAGGAGAAGTGAAACTACGCAAAACAAGCTTTCTTCATGTCTATTTGACTACCTTCTTAAGTTGTATTCCCTGCTTGTGTTTGGTTGGAGGTTGCCTCTACTCCAAATGTAACAATAATCCTGTCCAACATGTCTTTAGCTACATCTTCTCGACCAAAGAAGTAAATAACGAAGCAATTAGAGTGAATAAGATAGCATGGCATAGTGGATTCATCCCAATCCTTAGGTTCTTCCTCCCACCAAGTCAAAGTGTAGTTGCCATTCTTCAAGGCAATGCCCCCATAAGTTGAGTCCTGGAGTTCTTGGGTTTCGCTGATGTTAAGGAAACTCCTCTTGGCAGATTCTGTATCTTCATACTTAAGGATGATAATCTCTAATACTGGCTTAAAAAGTCCATAACCCGCTCGCTTCCCATCTCTCTTGGTATAGAACGCTTCTGCAAGTCTAGCACTGAAGGCTATGATGAATTGTTCTTCAGAAGCTCCCTCTGGCATACCATAAGGGTCTATATTTTCTGCTCCCCATACTCCTTGCCAGAATGGCCAAGTCTTTATTTGTTGGTCAGTACTGGCTATTTTGCCGAAGATTTCATATGGGCTGATGGATGAAGGTATCACTAATTTGTCAGCTTCGACTTGCTGCTCTTTATTATTGCAACCAGGTAGAACCGAGGTGAGCATTAGAGCAATAACCACAAGTGGCATTAAAATTTTATACCCCATGCCCACCTCCTTTTCTTATTTTGAGTTAGCTAACAGAGTAGGATACAAGCACCCTGGTCTCCTCACCAGCCCAGGTGTCCCGGTCTATCATCTTCACATCGGATTTCACAACAGCTGCGTTGAACCAGTGCTCATAAGTGTAGATGTCGGGACTTGTGGGGTCGTATGCCACTATATGATGGCACTTGAATGTTCCCGCAGGTACGGTAACATTTTCCACACCAAGTACCTTAGCCTCTCTCTCAACAACTATGTCCAGAGGACCAGCTATAGTGTGCTTTGTGAAGCTCCAGGTCTTCCCAGTGTCATAGGGCCAGCCATAATCCCCGGTATAATTCCAGGTGATGGTCGTCGGTAAGCTAGGAAGCTCGTCGATCGCTGAACTCTGTTTCAGGTACTCCATATACTCTTTGCTGTTCCATATATCGGCCGCCTCGATGTGTAACGTTAGCGGCATATCGGCGGCATCACGAGCTGCTGGAGGAACGAAAAAACTGCTGAGCTGGTAACTGGCTTCTCCCCCAACGGTTACTTCAGCTACCACAGTGACATCCAATTCATTAGTGTCTTGTTTGGTCCTCCCGTCTGGATTTTCGTAAGAGCAGGTATATACCCAGTTATCACCAACATACCAGACTGGCACTGCTTCATATCCATCTCTAATCTTCACGGTAAGGCTCTTTGTCACGGTAGCGTTAGGAGTGGAGACAGTTACGGTATAGGAGCCTTCACTTGCTGCAGCGTAAGTGAAGCTGACGGTTGTGTTTCCACCACTAGCCAGGTCAATCCACTTACTATCGGAGTAGCCATCGACGGTTAAGCTAACATCGCAGCCGCCAGACACTTCACCCACATTAGTGACAGTAGCAGAGATGGTAACCGTGTCATTAACAGTCACAGTCGATGGCGAAACAATCACACTGGAAAGTGTAAACTCAGCAAGCTTAATACCTGTCCCACACGCTGCCAGAAAGCTTATTGCCAGTAACAAGACAAGTATCACTCCAAGGATCTTCCTCATTTCTGCACCTCCTTTCTTTTGATAATCCATTCACTCACATATTAAAACTTTATACTTCATTCTTCACCACCCTATATTTTTACTTGCTTACTCCAAATGCAACAATAATCCTGTCTAACATATCGTTAGCAGCGTCTTCTCGACCGTAGAGGTAGATGATGAAGCAATTAGACTGGATAAGATAGTATGGTACAGCAGATTCATCCCACATTTTAGTATCTTCCCACCAAGGCAGAGAATGAATAGCACTCTTTAAGGCAATACCCCCGTAAGTTGAGTCCTGGAGTTCTTGTGTCTCACTAATGTTAATAAAGCTTCTTTCAGCAGATTCCGTGTCTTCGTATCTAAGGATGACAATGCATGATACTAAGGTAAAAAGTCCGTAACCCGCTCGCTTTCCATCTCTCTTAATATAGTAGAACTCTGGAAGCCCGGCACCAAAAGCGTCTCTGAATTGCTCTTCAGAAGCTCCTGGTGGCATGGAATAAGGATCCATATACTTTGCTGACCACCCCTTTTCAAAGAATGGCCAAGTTTTAATCTGTGGGCCAGCGCTGGCTATTTTGCCGAAGACCTCATACGGGCTCATCGATGAAGGTATCACTAATTTGTCAGCTTCAACTGGCGGCAGCTCATTATTGCAACCGGGTAGAACCAAAGTGAACATCAGAGCGATAATCATGAGTGGCATTAAAATTTTATGCTTCATGATGTTTTATTCTTTTACTCCAAATGCAGCGATAATCCTGTCCAACATGTCTTTGGCAACATCATCTCGACCAAAGAAGTAGATAACGAAACAGCCAGAGTGAATTAGATAGCAGGGTTGGTTGAGTTCATCCCACACGTTAAGTTCTTCCCACCAAAAAGGTAAAGTGTAGGTGCCGTTCTTCAAGACAATGCCTTCATAAGTTGAGTCCTGGAGTTCTTGTGCCTCACCAATGTTAACGAAGCTTCTTTCAGCAGATTCCGTATCTTCGTACTTAAGGACGATAATCCACAATACTAGCTTATAATCTCTATAACCCGCCTGCTTTCCATCTCTCTTAATATACAGAGACTCTGGAATGCCAGCACTGAACCCTTCAATGAATTGTTCTTCAGAAGCTCCCTCTGGCATATCAAACGGGTCGATATCCTCTGCCGACCATCCTCCTTGGAAGAATGGATAAGTATAAATAAACGGACCAGCGTTGGCTGTTTTATTAAAGACCTGAATCGTGTCCAAGGATGAAGGAATCACTAATTCAGTTGGTTGTCCTTCATTGCAACCAGGTAAAACTGAGGTTACCATCAGAAGAACAACCACTATTCCGAGTAGGAGCCTATTTCCTTTCATCTGCACACCCCCTCAAATTAAAGCTTTTCTATCAGTAAGCGATTATGAACTTTCCAAAGAAATTAAACAAAGGGACTCATATAACCTGATATAATATGTCCTTTGTGTAAGTTTTGCTCCATATAAGGAGGTGCAATGCCCCAATTTACCCATTTATTTGAACCTATCAAGGTAGGCAATGTAGAGCTCAAGAACAGGATGGTGATGCTTGCCATAGGAACAGGCTATCCCGAGCCTGATGGCACGGTTGGCGACTGCTTTATCAACTTTTGTGTTGAACGGGCGAGGGGAGGCGTGGGGCTCATCATTACCCCGTTTGCTCCCTTTGACATGGCGATTCCTGTCATTCCGGGATTATATGATGACCGCTTCATCCCTGGTGCCCGCCGGTTGACTGACGCCGTTCATGCCTACGGGACAAAGATAGCCCCCCAATTTCTGGGACAGTATTTCTGGGTAAATAAAGAGAATGGCTCTTTCGAGTTTATCGCTCCTTCAGCGGTGTTCAATAAGATGATTGGTACCACTCCAAAAGCTCTTACTTTGGAGGAGATTCATTTGCTTGTCGATGAGTATGGGGAAGCGGGACGAAGGGCGCGGGAAGCAGGATTTGATGCCATTGAGCTACCCCTGGGAATAGGATACCTGTTGAATCGCTTTATCTCTCCCTGCACCAATAACAGGACCGATGAATATGGCGGCAGTCTGGAGAACCGAATGAAACTTTCCCTGGAAATCATTGACCGCATACATAAACGTGCTGGCGCGGACTATCCTATTATCTGCCGTGTTTCCGCGGAGGAATATATGGAAGGGGGACATACGCTTGAAGACTCCAAGAAGGTGGTCTCCATCCTTGAGGCAGCAGGCGTCCAGGCTATCGATGTGGAGGCGGGGTGGCATGAGTGCCCTGTTCCTCTTGTGGCGATGTCTGTGCCGCGAGGTGCCTTCGTTTATCTGGCCGAAGAGATTAAAAAGGTGGTCAATGTTCCCGTGGTAGCTGCTTATCGCATTAACACCCCTGAGCTGGCGGAGGAGATTTTAGCTCAAGGCAAAGCTGACCTTATTGGTCTTGGGCGTGCACTGCTTGCTGACCCTGAATTTCCCAACAAGGCAAGGGAAGGAAGGAGCGATGAGATTCGCACCTGCATCGCCTGCTCCAATTGCCTTGACAATCTTCTCACGGGGTATAAGAGTGGAACGGTGCCGCCGGCATTTTGTTCCATAAATCCCAGGATGGGGAAAGAGGCGGAATACACCATAGAGCCTGCCAGGGTCGTTAAGAAGGTGCTCGTGGTTGGTGGTGGACCTGGCGGTATGGAAGCAGCCCGGGTGGCGGCGCTGCGAGGGCATCAGGTTACTCTTTGTGAAAAAGGTGAGGAATTCGGCGGTCAGCTCAGGGTCGCCTGCCTGCCTCCTTACAAGGATGAGCTTGGCTACTTGATCAAAAGTATGGCTACCCAGGCGAGAAAGGCCGGGGTAGAAGTCAGGCTCAACACTGAGGTTACTTCGGAGCTGGTCGAGAAGGAGAACCCCGATGTGTTAATTCTGGCTGTCGGTGCTACACCGCTCATCCCCGATGTACCTGGCGTAGGGCAAGACAATGTGGTTACCGCCGTCGATGTGCTTACCCGGCGTAAGGCTGTTGGTGAAACAGCAGTCGTCGTTGGCGGCGGGATGGTCGGCTGTGAAGCAGCGGAGTTTCTGGCCGACCTTGGCAAGAAAGTGACCATCGTGGAGATGCTTCCCAAGATCGGTAGTGATTATGGAGCAACTTATCGACATGTTGTGCTTAGAAGACTGAGGAAGACCGGCATCAAGATGGAGACCAATGTCATGGCGGAGGAGATAACGGATAGAGGGGTAAAGGCTAAGCGAGATGGTGCCGCCGAGTTCTTCCCCGGGGATACTGTGGTGCTCGCCGTAGGGTTCAAGTCAAGCAAAGGGCTTGGTGAGAAATTGAGTGGCATGGTCCCTGCTCCGTATTCTATTGGAGATTGCGTTGAGCCCCGCAGGATTAAGGAGGCTATCGAGGAAGGTTTCGTCCTTGCCAGGGAGATTTAGCCGTCACTGTGAGCTCTCTTCATTATCATTGCGAGCCGAAGGCGTGGCAATCTCTAGCGTATTACATCAACCATCATATGATCTTTCAGCGCTCCAGGCACTATGATGGTGCCATCAGCCTGCTGGTAGTTTTCCAGAACTGCGATGAAAAGACGGGGCAAAGCCAACCCCGAGCCGTTTAGTGTATGAACGAACTGAGGTTTGCCGCTACCTTCAGGTCGGTAACGAATATTTGCCCTCCTTGCCTGAAAATCGGAGCAATCACTGCACGAACTGACTTCAAGCCATTCGCCGCACCCCGGAGCCCACAGTTCGATGTCATATGTCTTGCAGGCGGCAAAGCCGAGTTCACCGCTGCAAAGTTCTCTAACCCTATAGGGTATCTCTAGCTCTCGGCATACTTCCTCGGCATCATCTACCAGTTTCTCCAATTCTTCCTCGGATTTCTCAGGCTCGGTGAGCTTGTAAAGTTCCACTTTATCAAATTGATGTCCTCTCTTAATTCCCCTGGTATCCTTGCCTGCCGACATCTTCTCCCTGCGGAAACAAGGGGTATAGGAGACATAATGGAGGGGCAACATTGCGGCATCCAGTATTTCGTCGCGATGCAGATTGGTCAATGGCACTTCAGCGGTGGGTATGAACCAGAAGTCGTCTTCTTCATCGTGGTACAGGCTATCGCTGAATTTGGGCAGATTCCCCGAGCCCACCATGCATTCCCGCTTGACCATGAATGGAGGATATATCTCTTTATACCCATGCTTGTTTATGTGTAAATCGAGCATGAATGAGATAAGCGCTCGCTGGAGCTTTGCCCCCAATCCTTTAAGGACATAGAACCGTGTCCCCGATAGCTTGACCCCCGTGGGTATATCCAGTATCCCCAGTTTTTCTCCCAGTTCCCAGTGGGGTAATGGCTTAAAGGAGAAGCTCTTTGGCTCTCCCCAGCTACGCACGGTGACGTTAGATGCCTCATCTTTCCCCAAAGGCACACTGGGGTGAAGTACATTGGGCAGCTCCAGTGATAATGCCGCAAGCTTGCTTTTAGTCTGGTTGACTTCCTGCTGCAACGAGGAGATTTCGTCACCTATTTGACGCATCTGAGCAATGAGCTGTTGCTTATCTCCGCCGCCCGTGCCTATTTGTTTGCTCATCTGGTTGTGTTTTGCTCTTAGCTCCTCGAACTGCTGCAGCAAGTTGCGATGCTGCTTATCCAGCTTCACCAGGGGAGCAAGGTCAAAGGCAATGCCCCTCTGCTCCAGAGCCTTCTGCACAAGCTCAGGACTCTCCCGAATAACTTTCATATCAATCATCTTGTTTTGTCTTCAACTGCGGGAACAGAATAACCTCCCTTATCGAGCTTTGCCCGGTGAGCAGCATTACCAGGCGGTCGATACCTATCCCCAGCCCACCGGTTGGCGGCATTCCATACTCCAGTGCCTCCAGAAAATCCTCATCAGCTACCTCAACCTCCTCATCCCCAACCTTTTCTCTCATCTGCTGCTTAAACCGTTCTCTCTGGTCTATCGGGTCGTTCAATTCAGTGAAGGCGTTGGCAATCTCCATCCCGTTGATAAATCCCTCAAACCTTTCCACCAGACGCTCGTTCCCTCGCTTTCTTTTCGCCAGTGGCGACATCTCTGCCGGATAGTCAATCAGGAAGGTCGGCTGGATGAGATTTGGCTCAACAAAAGTAGAGATGAGTTCATCAACAAGCTTTCCCCTCCCCTTGTTCGGGTCAACCTCCATCCCCTTCTCCTCCATCTTTGACCGTAATGAAGTGGCGTCGGGATAATCTTCAAAGTCTATCTCACAGTAATTTTTAATGGCGTCACGCAGGTAAACTCTTTGCCATGGTGAAGCAAGGTTGATTGTGTTTCCATTAACTATGATTCTGGTATCGCCGAGAACCTCTCGGGCAACATAGCTAGCCATCTCCTCCACCAGGCTCATCACATCGGTGTAGTCGCTGTAGGCCTGGTAGCACTCAAGCAAAGTGAACTCGGGATTATGTTTAACCGAGATGCCTTCGTTGCGGAAGGCACGTCCTATCTCGTACACCTTATCAAATCCCCCCACTATCAACCTCTTGAGGTGCAGCTCCAGTGCGATGCGGAGATAAAAGTCGTTGTCAAGTGCCTGATAATGTGTTGTGAAGGGAGTTGCCGCAGCCCCTCCTGCCTCGGGTTGAAGTACCGGCGTTTCTACCTCTACAAACCCACGGCTATCCAGAAAGTTCCTCATCGCGGTGATAATTTTGCTGCGTGACATAAAGATGTTCCTTGTCTCTTCGTTGGAAATTAGGTCGAGATGACGCTGCCTGTAACGTTTGTCCGTATCAACCAGCCCATGCCATTTCTCAGGCAGCGGGCGGAGTGATTTGCATAATATGGTAAACTGGGATACCTCAAGGGTGATTTCCCCTGCCTTTGTCCTGAAGAGCTTCCCTTCAGCTCCAATGATATCGCCGATGTCAATTTCACCGAGAAGTTCAAAGTTTTCTTCGCCAAGAATGTCATAGCGGAAACAAAGCTGTATTTTCGCCGAGCTATCGCGAATATCGGCAAAAATCATCTTCCCCATGGAGCGCCGTGCCATAATGCGTCCGGCAAGGGAGATGTTCTCCGCCTTTTGCCCCCGCTCAAATAAAGCAACTGCCTCCTTTATGGCGTGGCTGGGATGATAGCAGTGAGGATAAGGGTCTATCCCTTTTCCCTTAATCCTGTTCAGGCTCTCCAGCCTCTGACTGGTTATCCTCTCCAATCTCGAGCTCATTATATTTAACCCTCAAAATCTCCCTGGCTTGCTCTGCAAACCTCTCGGGAACCATTATCTTCACCTCCCCCAGCCCATCAACGGTGAATCCAAACACCAGGCTGGAGCTATCATAGCTCAGCAGAGCGGGAATTCCTTCGTTCTCCAGACGCCCCTTGATTATCTGTGCCTCTATCTGCTTGGCACTATAGATAGCAACTAGCTTATCTTTTCCACCCATACATTGCTATTGTAGCAGAAACACACCCGAAGTGGTTCCTTAGCTCATCCCACGTGAAATGTTTAGCTCCTGATGTAGTTCAGAATAGATGGTGGACACTTCGAAGTATGGAGATTATGTCCTATTTTGAGCTTAAATTTGGGGCCCGAACAATTCTTTGCCCTGCTCGATCCCTCCCCACGTCATTGCGAGCCGAAGGCGTGGCAATCTCACATGAAGGCCATTATTACAGCAACGAGATTGCTTCGTCGCTATCACTCCTCGCAATGACAGAAGGAGGAGGCTAACGTGTCACTAATCATATGAACGAGTATAGCTTTTTGACACGCTACCAGTTCCTGTGTGATAGTATAATTACAAAATTCTTGCCAGGTGTGATTCATATGCCAACTGTGGTAATAGAAGACATTAAAGATAGCATTTACCACTCAATATCCAATATTTTCGATGCGTTTGGTGGTGCAGAGAGTTTAGTAAAGGACAAAACAGTATTCATAAAAATAAATGGCATCGATTTCAGAAAGCAATGTTATACCTCCCCGGAGGTTATAGCAGCTGCAATCGATGTGATGAACAATGCCGGGGCAAACAAAGTCTATGTGGTGGAAAACTCAACCCAGGGGAACATAACCCGACTCATCTTCAAGGTAACTGGCATAGGTAGAATCCTGAAGGAACGAGGTGCAAAGCCAATATACCTTGACGAACAAAAGCCCGTTGAAGTCTCTATTGGAGATAATAGCATAAAATTCCCCAAAGTCCTCTATGATAATCTTATTGTAAACAGGAAGGATAATTTCTACCTATCTATTCCCAAGTTTAAGACACACAGTATGACTACGGTAACGCTTGGCGTTAAATGTCAGATGGGTTTTCCGTACCACAGGGATCGACCCACGAGGCATAATTTCGAACTGCATCAGTTTCTCGCGGATGTCTATGCATTCATAAAACCCGATTTCACGATTATCGACGGGATAAATGCGATTATACATGGGCATTACCCGCTGGAAAAGAAGCTTGACCAGTATCTTGTCCCTTTGAATATATTAATTGGCGGAGATGACACGGTTGCCGTTGATACGGTGGGTGCAAAGATACTTGGATACGACATAGATGAGGTAAAGCACCTGAAAATTGCGTCAGATGCTGGACTTGGCTGTGGTGATTTGTCCAAGATTCAGATAAAGGGGGATATTTCCCGGTATAAGACAAAGTATTCCTGTGATATCATCGGAGATTTCCCTGAAGATGTCAAAATTGTCGAAGGAAAGGAAAGGGCGTGCATAGAGGGATGTAAGAATAATACCTTGATGGTGCTCGAGATGCTCTATGTAGACTATGGTGGTCACGGCCCGTTCAACATCATATATGGAAAGGGAATCGATAGAAACCAACTTGAGAATCTTAACGATGGCCCTATTCTGGTTGTTGGCCCGTGTGCTGTCGAGGAAGTTGGCGACCATCTATCCAGGAGGTATGCCGGTAGAAAAATCGTCATGGTTAATTTTCATAATGCTCTTGCAGATGTCACAGCGGCGTTGATGAAGTTTATGAAAATAAAATCACCGGAACTTGTGCCGATGAATCCTATTTCTACGTTTCTGGTTTTCTTAAATGCCAAAATGCACGGTACGACTGCACAAACACCCCCCATCATATAGAATGAAGCTGTGGTATTAGCCAAAAGGCAAGAATGGAGCTTGTAGAAGGTTAGCAATAACAAACCAGGTTCCACATTTCGATGAATTGTTGAGCCATAATCATCTGCAAGGTGAGGTGTCACTAGCAATCATATAAACAGGTACACCTGTTTGACAAGGATACGCTACAGTATGTTAATATTACCAAAACACCACTAATCTCTCGTATCATGCTGGGTTTGGGAAAGTAGCGGCGGGCGTACTAGCTAGAACTAAAAGGAGGGAGAACTTTTGTTAGGTATGCATATAGCAGGCAGGCAGGCTATATAGCAATTTTTTATGTATATTCAACTCATAACATCTGGCACTCAATCCTCAGAGTTCTATAAATCATTTCACTTAACCTGAGCAGCGTTTTTTCCCTCACTTAAAGGGGTCTATGTTCGTTTATTATGCGAAAAGAATTTGTACGTAACGATGAAGTCAAAGGATGGCATGAAGTTTGGTTTAACTAAAATCATACAAGAGGGTATCAAAACAGAGATAGATGAAGTTGATATCCGCCGCTACTTAGGCTACGAAAGCGAACAGTGTCCGCGGTCAGAGGTATTGTCTCTAGTAGATAGTCAAATACGCAAAGCATATGAACTTATTAAGCCTGCGGCCTATTATACGCTTAAGCCCATAACGAGTGTTGGGAATTCCAGGATATCAGTAGATGGACTACTCTTTACATCCCGTAAGCTTGCTCCGATGTTCTCTGGTTGCAGCCAGGCTGCCATATTCGTAGTAACTATAGGCGAGGCATTAGAGAAGGAAGTTGCTCAACTAACAAAGGAGGGATTGATTCTCAAGGCAGCAGTATTGGATGCTGTAGGGTCAGTAGCAGTAGAAAAAGTGGCAGATTGGTTTGACAGTATGATTAGAAGCCTCGCTGCAGCAAATGGCGATAAAGTGAGCTGGCGTTATAGTCCTGGCTATTGCGATTGGGATATTACTCAGCAAAAAGAGCTCTTCAGAGGACTTGATGGTAAGTCTACCGAAGTTAATTTAACCGACATGTGTTTAATGGTACCTCGCAAATCTATATCAGGCATTATGGGAATGGGGAAGTCCTGTAATACTTTCTCTGCATGCCGTTTTTGTAAAAGGAAGAGTTGTCCCACCCGGAGGGAGGAATTTGTAAATGACTGAGAAGGGAATAGAGGGTGGTAGTTACAAGCCTCTATCTAAAGAATCCATGGAGAGAATTCATGAGACAGCGATGAGGGTTTTTGAGGGAATTGGTATCGAGATAAACTCCAGAGAGGCTCTTGATTTATTCAGCCATACTAATGCTCAGGTGGATGAGGATAGGCGACGCGTAACGATTCCTCGCGAAACGGTTATGGATTTGGTTAGCAAAGCTCCATCCGAAGTCACATTATACGCAAGGGACAGGAAACGCAACGTAGTCTTAGGTGGCACGAAAGTCTATGCGGGCACCGGAGGCACCGCGCTTAATGTTATTGATAGAAAGAACGGGCAGAAAAGGGTAGCCACATTTAATGACCTGAAGGAGATAGCCAGGCTGGTAGACAATTTAGAGAATATCCATATCTTTATGTTGCCTGTCTATCCCAGTGATGTACCGGTGAAGAAGGTTGATGTTAATCGTTTCTTCGCTGGTCTGGATAACACCAGTAAACATATTATGGGTGGAGTCTATACTATGGAAGGTGTAGAGCAAGTTATAAAAATGGCTCAAATCGTTGCTGGCGACAAACGTCGGCTTCGGGAGAGGCCCATTATATCGATGATAACATGCAGTATCAGTCCCTTTAAAATTGATTCTCTATATGGTGATATGCTGGTAGCTATAGCTAAAGCGGGGGTCCCAGTGGTATGCCCTGCAGAGCCTCTGTGCGGGGCTACTTCTCCTGTGACCCTGGCTGGAACTTTAGTGGTGCAGGTTGTCGATTCTTTGGCTGGAGTGATAATCAGCCAGCTTGCTAACCCGGGTACACCGGTTATCTATGGCTCAGTGGCTAGCAGCACAGACTTGCGGGATATGAAGTATGTCACAGGCTCTGTCGAAATGGGCTTGTTAAATGCTGCTGGTGCCCAGATGGCACAATTTTATACGTTGCCCTTTTATGCTACCGGGGGCATGACCGACTCCAATGTCGTCGATGCGCAGTGTGGTTATGAATCTTCCATCACTACTCTCCTTTGTGCTTTGGCTGGTGCTAATTTCATCCATGATGCTGCCGGGTTGATGGAATTTGCCCTCACTATGAGCTATGAAAAACTTGTGATTGATAATGAAATATTGGGGATGGCGCTGCGTGCTGTAAGAGGAATAGAGGTAAACGATGAAACTCTGGCTTTCGATGTGATCAAGAAAGCAAGTCCCAGCAGTCATTTCGTTTCCCGACGACATACCAGAACTCACATGCGAAGAGAGCACTATGTACCTACTTTAAGTAATAGGGAATTCAGAGAAGAATGGGAGAAACAAGGGAGTAAGGATATATTTCAGAAGGCAAAAGGGCGAGTGGAACAAATTTTGGATAAACCAGGGTATAGCTTGCCTGATCATGTAAGAGGCAGGATATTAAGCGAAATTCCCAGCATAGTGTGAGGAGTATTCAGCATTAAGCTGATAGCAGATATATGTTAATCATTGGTGAGAATATAAACGCTAGTAACAAAAGGATAGCAGAAGCAATAAAAGCACGTAATAGCACTTTTCTTCAGGAGTTAGCTTTAGCCCAGTCAGCCGCAGATTACCTCGATGTAAACGTGGGTGGGGATAAAGGGTCTACCGGACAGGAAATTGAGGATATGAAATGGCTAATTGATATTATCTGTAAAGTCACCGATAAGGCTATAGTTGTGGATAGTGCCAACCCTGAGGTGATTGAAGCAGGGTTAAAGCAAGGGGTGTCATTGCGAGCGGAGCGAAGCAATCGTGTGGCAATGATTAACTCAGTTAATGCCGAGAAAGCTAGATTGGAGGCTATAGGCCCTCTGGTAGGTGAGTATCGGGTTGATGTTATTGCCTTAACTATGGATGACAATGGTATACCATCACGAGTAGAGGAGCGTATCAGGGCATGTGACCTGATTCTGGAAGGTTTGAGTCGTTATAATATTCCCGCTGAGAGAGTATATTTTGACCCGCTGGTGTTACCTATCGGAGTAGACACCACTCAAGGACAGGTTACTTTAAAGACTTTAGAGCAAATCAAAGCAAGGTATCCTGAAGCTAAGACTGTCGTTGGTTTGAGCAACACCTCCTACGGCTTACCCCAGCGATCAATGATAAACGATGCCTTTTTGTTAATGCTCATGTATGTCGGCCTGGACTCCGTAATTGTGAATCCGCTGCACAGCAGCACTATAGGTAGCATTGAACTAGGAGAAATGCTGTTAGGGAAGGATGCCCATTGCAAAAAATATTTAAAGGCATACCGAATGGGACTATACCAGGAGAAGCACTAAATCTGAAATCCTGAAAGTTTGGAATTTAGATTTTTGAGATTGTTTAGGATTTACTGAAAATGGCTAGAGAAGGAATTTTGGTTCATTCTCCATATGAAAGGATGACCGAAGAGCAAATCAAGCAAATTCACCATGTCTCCGTGCAGATTCTGAATGACCCCGGCATGATGTCTTTTAATCGCGAGGCGGTGGAGATATTCCGTGCCAACGGCGCAGAAGTTACGCCAATAACATCTGCCGATAAGCCCTGCTGGTTGATAAGAATACCAGAGAAACTCGTTCTACAAGCCATCAGTAGCGCACCTAAAATAGTCAAGTTAGGTGCCAGGAACGAGGATAACAGCCTTTTCCTGAATGGTGAAGAACCAAGGGTATTCTTCGTTTCCGGCTCGGAAACCAATATCTGGCTGGATGTTGATTTCCCAACCTATGTTAAGAAATCTGACCCTGGTACTGAGATTCTGGTACCTGAATTTCACAAGCGGCGTGGCACTGTTTTAGACCTTTGTCAAGCGGCTCACCTGTGTGAGCATCTGGAAAGTCTGGATGCCTTCATTCGTTCCGTGAATATCCAGGATAAAGACATCACAGAAGATAATAAAGATGTTAACAAATTCTTTGCCTCCTTAAATAACACTACCAAGCATGTGATGGCCGGGCTAACCAGTTTGGAGCAACTGGATAATGTGGTAAATATGGCAAAGCTAATAGTCGGAGGAGAAGAGGAGCTTAAGGAAAATCCCATCATTTCCTTTATCACCTGTTTAGTGAAAAGCCCTCTGCAATTTGTGGATGATACCAGTCAGACCTTGATGGAAATCTGCAGGAGGGGACTGCCAGTAGTAGTTTCGTCCGCACCCCAGGCTGGAAGCACTGCCCCTATGAAGGAAGACGGCATTATGGCTCAAATAAATGCTGAAGTTCTGGCAGGAATAACCTTGAGCCAGCTGGTAAACGAGGGAACACCGGTGCTTTATGGAAGCGTACCGGTCAGAGCCCGGCTTGATACCCTCAATGATTCCTATGGTGCTCCTGAAACCAGCCAATACAACATTGACTGCGTTCAAATGGCGCGGTTCTACAAGTTGCCGTGCTACGCTACCGCAGGAGTGTGCGATACGAAGACGCCGGGACAACAAGCATCGATAGAGAGACTGTTCTCAGACATATTAGTCACTTTGAGTGGGCCGCAATACCTGCATTGTGCCTACGGTCTCCTTGATTGCAATTCTACCTTCTGTTTACTCCAGGCTGTTTTGGACGACGCTCACTTTCAGATGATCAAGTTCTTCCTGCGACCGCCGCGGATCAGCGAAGACGAGGTTGCTGAGAGCTTGAAACAAATAAGAGCGGTGGTGGCGACACCACAGAAACTATACATCAGGTATATTCGCCCACTGATGCGTAGTGGAAAACTCTCAATGCCTTATCCCTTTGAAGGGGACGGGGAGACGGATAATGTATTCGCGTTGGCCTACGAGAGGATGAAGCAACTCCTTGCACAACCTGTGGAGCACATAGACCCAGCTACCACCAAGAAGATATTTGAAGAGATACCTGGAATACTGTCCAGACTGAACGTATATGAAGAAAGGAGGAAGCAATGAAGGAAGCAATGAAGGAAGCAATGGAGGAAACAATGGAGGAAGACATACTTGCACTGCTTAAGGAGAATGTTATCCAGGGTAGAAGGACCAAGGATGATGAAGGAGTAGATGGGGATATGGTCGGGACCCCGGCAGTATTGGAGTTAACGCAGGTAGTATTGGAAAGCGATATCGCTCCAGAAATAATAATCAAGCAAGGTTTAACTGCAGGGATGCAGGTGGTAGGCGACAAGTTTGCCACAAAGGAGTATTTTATCCCGGACATGTTGGCCTCCGCCGAAGCGGTGGGGGCAGCTATGGATATTCTAAAGCCAATTCTTGAAGCTTCTGACATTGAAACAAAAGGGAAATTCGTTATAGCCACAGCAAAAGGGGATATCCATGACATCGGAAAGAACATTGTTGCTATCTTGCTCAAGGGGGCAGGTTATGAGGTAAAGGACCTGGGCATAGATGTTTCTCCGGAGAAGATTGTCGAGGTTGTCAGAGAGTATGAGCCTGATTTCCTCGGCCTTTCTGCTTTACTGACTACCACGATGGTAGCTATGGGAAAGACAATTGAAGCACTGAAAGAAAACGGGCTTAGGGACAAAGTCAAGGTTCTAGTTGGAGGAGCGGCGGTCTCTGAGGAGTATGCTCAGGAGATAGAAGCGGATGCTTACTGCGTGGACGGTTTTCATGCCATAAAGGTGCTTGAGGATTTTCAAAAAGTGAAGGCATAGTTCAGATATGAGGATCTTGCAGAAAGGAGGGTAGTATCTATGTGCGGTATAGCCGGATGTTTTGGGACAAAAGATACAAAGACTATCAATCGCATGTTGGATGCGTTGCCCCATCGAGGGCCAAATGACCGTGGGATTTACACTTTCAACGGCACCGTTTTCGGTCACACCAGACTGTCTATTGTTGATGTGGCCAAAGGTCATCAGCCAATTTTGGCCAACAGCGGTAGAACCGGGATTATCTGCAATGGCGAAATCTATAACCTTTGGGATCTGCGGCAGGAACTCATCTCTAAGTACCAGTTCCAGACCCAATCCGATACCGAGGTCATTCTTCATCTCTATCAGGAAAAGGGACCTGAATGCGTGAAGGAATTGGATGGTATGTTTGCCTTTGCCATCTTTGATGGTGATGACTTTATGTTGGCTCGTGACCCCATTGGCATCAAACCACTCTATTACGGCTATGTAGGAGACAAGCTTTACTTTACCTCTGAACTGGGGGCCATGACCCTGGCCGGTGTGGACGAGGTTCACGAATTCCCAGCCGGGTACTATTACACTCCCAAAGAAGGATTTGTGCAATACTATGAGATACCGGAGATTCAAGACGAGCTGCTGACAGATGTAGAAGAGACCAGCAAGCTCATTCGAGAAACCTTCATTCAGGCAGTTAAGAAAAGGTTATTGGCAGACAAGGAAATCCATGTGGGCTCCTTCTGCAGCGGTGGAGTGGACAGTAGTCTGGTAGCTGCCATCGCCGCTGAGGAAATCCCCCATCTCCACACCTTTGTAGTGGGTATGAAGGATGAAGCTGGTGACGAAAGTGATGACCTCAAGGCATCTCGCGTTGCAGCAGCGCACATCGGGTCGACGCATCACGAATTGGTCTTTACCGAGGAGGAGTACTACGAGGCGCTGCCAATCGTTATCAAGAAGCTGGAAAGCTACGATCCTTCACTGGTACGTTGTGCCGTCCCTTGCTACTTCACCTGCAAGTGCGCCGCAGACTATGTGACGGTAGTACTTACCGGAGAGGGAGCGGATGAGCTCTTCACCGGCTATCACTATATGAAGCACTATCCTGTGGATATGCTCAATAAGGAAGCCAGACGCTGCATTGGCAATCTCCACAACATCAACCTGCAGCGCGCCGACCGGATGGGAATGTACTTCAGTCTGGAGTTGAGAGTGCCTTTCCTGGACGTGGCCATGGTTGACCTTTCCATGAAGATTCCTCCCGAGCTCAAGATTCGTGAATCCGAAAAGGTAGGGGATAGGATAGAGAAATGGATTTTGCGCGAAGCCTTTCAAGACACGAATTACCTCCCCGACGAGATACTGTGGCGTTACAAGGTTCAGTATACTCAAGGAGCAGGCTGCGAGGACCTTGGAGAAAAAGTGGCGGAGAGGGAAATGAGTGAAGACGAGTATCAACGTATCAAGGCAGAGAATCCTCAGGCGGTGCTCAATAGTCGCGAGGCAGCCTACTACTTCAAGATCTTCCGTCAGTTTCACCCTCAGGACTCGATACTTGGCTCCATTGGAATCTGGACCGGGTTTGATTTTGCCGAGGAGAGAGAGCGAGTCCGGGGCACCATGGACGGTGACCTGAAGCATACACGCTAGAGAGGAAAAACAAGCGAGACAGCATAAGACCGGCTTTCTCATTCCAATGGAATTGACCATCTTGGGCTCCGGGGGGTGTATGACTATTCCCAAACCCCTTTGCCGGTGCCGCATCTGCCAGGAAGCAAGAAAGAGGGGTATTCCTTACAGCAGAGCAGGTCCCTGTGCTTTCCTTCATGATATCAACCTCCTGATTGACACACCAGCGGAAATTGTCAGCCTTTTAAATCGTTCCCCTATCCGCCGTGTCGATTACCTGATGTTCACTCATCTGGACCCTGACCACGTGGAAGGATTCCGGGTAGTCGAGCAAATTGCGCTGGATTTTCGTACCTGGCGTGCCTATCCAGAAAAACAGATTTGTTTGTTGCTCCCCGACCAGCTAGGCGAAGGAATGAGGAATATTCGTTCTCAGTATGGTCCCCTGCTCGATTTCTACCAGGAAAGCGGTTTTGTCAGGCTCATGCTTTTTCAGGGCAGTGTCCAGATAAGAGACGTTCGCATCACTGCCATCGCAGTTGATCGGGGTTCCCGGTTAGCCTTCGTTTACATCTTTGAAAAGTCAGGACGCAAGGTGGTTTATGCTCCCTGCGATATAAAGCCCTTCCCGGAGCATCGCAATGAGGTTCAACAGGCCGATCTGCTGGTCATCCAGCCGGGGATATTTGAGAAAGGGCTGAAGCATGGCTTCAGATACCCAGCCGACCATATCTCCAGGACCACACTCTATACCTTTGAGCAAACCCTGGATCTGGCGGCACGTCTCCACGCTAAGAGGATCATTTTTGTTCACCTGGAGGAATACTGGAACCGGAGCTATGATGATTACCGCGCCCTGGAGACTAACGACCAGAGGCTCCGCTTTGCCTATGACGGCATGCAGCTAAGTGTGTGATACATGTTCGACGTCGCAACAATGAGACGCTTCATCGGGCAGGGCTCGTGGATACCCTCTTGAGGGGCATTCGTGCTACGGTTAACAGGATGAGACCATCTGCAGTGTTGTTTACTATAGTGCCATTTTTCTAAGAGGAGGATTTAACCCTTTCATGAATGGTGGGGTTAACAAAGCGATGAGTTGTTCACCTTGGTCAGGCAAATGCATGCTCTATCGAGTAGAGAGAACTAAGCGGACATGTGGCTGCTTGGCAAGTTATCACGCGAAAAGGAAACATAGGCAGGTAGACACAAGTAAGGGCTGCCTATGCTAAACAGCTTTTTCACAGAATATTCTTAAGGTAAAGTTCTAGACGCTTGAATGTTTCCAAAATCTCCAGACAATCACCTCGGAATTTCTGCGCAAGATCAGTATTCGGGAGGCGTGCTTTTCCGACTTTGTGAGCATCCTCAACCCTAGCATCTCTGCATTGCCGAAGTGGACCAAAGCTCGCTCCTGGGATCCTCTCAGTAAGCACTTTGAAGAGATCCCATTTCCCCTTGTACGGTTGTATATCGCCTTTCAGTTCTTCCTCTCTAACAGCCAATCGATTCTTCAATAGATCCAGAAGTACATCTTTATCTAGGGAATCAGGACTAAACAGCTTGAACAATTCCTTATGAGCATTTTGATAAGCCCAGTTTGTATTTACAACCAAGTACCTTAAGTAGGGATTTTCCGAATCGTTTCGAAAAAGCTTCTGGCCAATAAGCTCGTTAATATCCCTAAGCGTCTCATATATCTGTTGGAGAGGATCTTCATGGTCTAAGAATGATGCTTCAAAGCTTTCACGCCAATATTTTCCGAATTCCTCGTCTTCTTCAACAAATTGGGGATTGTTGATTTCAAACGACGCCCAATATTGCTGCTGTTTGTATGGTAAATTTGACAAATCTTTGACTATTACAGCAATGGCAATAGTCCCGCCTTTCAACCTCCTTTTCCCGTATCTGATTTGAGCAAAAGTTTCATTATCTCGTTTATCCTCGGGCACGGAAAAATAGTAATCATCTTTGGTCAGAATTTGGCCACCCACTACGTCGTCCAAGATATGGTAGCGGTCTGGATACTTTAGGTAATTGTCTAAGACATCTTGTGCAAAATAATAATGCTTTATCTGGCTATCTCCTTTATGGAGCCGGTTTGTAAAAACACCGTAGTCTTTTCCTTCCTTAGCGAAAATCTCTTCTAAGACATACCTTTTGGGGAAAGCAACAAAAGTGTCAACCATTTTCCAGTCCGCTGGAACCTTTATTGTAACTTCGCCGCCTGTTTTAACCTCATGAAACCTTATTGGCTGCCCAAGGCGAGTTCTGCGTAGGTCGATTCTGCCGCCGTTGGCGAGAATTCTCAATCTTCTTATGACCTCTTCATGAGGCGTGCTGAAGACATCAGCTAGCTCAAGCGCACTGATGCCACTAAAGTCCCGTTTCCAATACTCAATAATACAACGCAAAATATCAGATTCAGTTTGTGGCAGAGGTTTATGGCAAGTCATGGTCTATTTTATACATCTACATACCAGCGTGAGTCAAAAAATCGACAAAATGGCCGATTGTAAACTAAGCCAGCCGTGATTATTCTCCCGAGCGTTCGAGCTATCTTCTATATATGGCTGTTTCTTTGGTCAAATTTTAAATCGCCGCCTTGCGATAGTCCTCAAACCGCGGCTTTCTCTTCTCCTGGAATGCCTTCACCCCTTCTGCTGCCTCCTCAGTATTGTAGTACAGACCTAAACCGGCAATTCCCAGGTAAGTAACCCCTGTTACTCCATCCGTTTCGGCATTGAAGGCATACTTCAGGAATTTTAGAGAGGTTGAGCTCTTTGCCAATAGCTCCTCACACCACTTGTCCACTTCCTCGTCCAGCTTGTCTGGAGGCACTACCGCATTAACTAATCCCATCTGTAAGGCTTCTTGAGCAGAGTATACCCTGGTGAGGAACCATATTTCTTTGGCTTTCTTTGTCCCGACATTTCGCATTAACTCCCCGGTGCCAAAGCCCGGGTCAAAACTTCCCACCCGCGGCCCAGCTTGCCCGAAGCGAGCGGATTCAGAAGCTATGCTGAAGTCACAAACAACCTGCCAGACATGCGCACCTCCAATGGCATAGCCATTCACCCGAGCAATTACAGGTTTCGGAATAAAACGAATCAACCAGGTAACCTGCTGCCAACCAACCTCCAGGGGCAAAGCGGCTATAGTTTTTTCGTAGCCCTTGATTGTGCGTACGCTTTGATCGCCACCGGTGCAGAATGCCCTGTCTCCTGCCCCCGTGAGTACTACCACACGAACCTCATCATCACTCCACGCCTGCATGAAGGCCTGAGTCAGTTCATAAACAGCCACATTATTGCAGGCATTCATTACCTTCGGCCGGTTTATCGTTATCCTCGCTACGCCATCCTTCTTCTCATAGAGAATTTCCCTGTATTCCATAATTTCACCTCCCGTTTATACTTGCAGAAAGCCCTTTTATGCCATAGTGAGCCCACCACTAACACTCATGGTTTGGCCCGTAATATAACCTGCCTCATCTGATGCGATGAAGGCAACGGCGGCCGCTATATCCTCAGGTTTTGCAAGCCGTCGCATAGGGATTGCTTTCTTCAAAGCGTCAATCAGGTTCGGGTTTGCCTCAGCCATAGAGGCAAGAAGGGGGGTTTCTGCTGGTCCTGGACATATGCAATTTACCAGGATGTTATACCTTACAAGCTCTCGTGCAAGTGTTTTTGTAAACGCGATCATGCCCCCCTTGCAGGCTGAGTAGACAGATTCACCCGTCGAGCCAACCCTGCCAGCATCCGAGCCTATGTTCACTATTCTGCCGTAGTTACGCTCCCTCATGCCATCGAGAACCGCCCTGGTAACAGTTATGGGCCCCCTTAGATTTATAGCTATTATTCTATCCCAGAGTTCCTCAGGTAGATCCATAAACAACATTAGTTTATCCCAGCCTGCATTGTTCACCAGAACATCAATCCTTCCCCAACTTTGTTCGACTTCTTTGACGGCCTGTTTCACAGAGCTGCTATCTGTGATATCCATTTCTACGGCCATAGCTTTCCCATTCGTTAATCCTATGTCAGATGCGACAGCCTTTGCCTTATCTACCTGAATATCAAGGATGCCAACGGCAGCCTGCTCCTGAGCAAGGCGCCTGGCTATGGCCTCTCCCACACCTTGAGCGGCACCCGTTACTATTACTACTTTGTCCTTAAATCGCTCCATTTCTGGCACCTCATTTATTTTTCTCTTTTCCAGGGAAGCTTTTACGTTTACCTGGAGTCCCGTAAATGTACCGGTCTTGCCTTTGTTGGCTCACTCCAAAAGCACACATTAAGTCATCTAACCATTACCTCCTTTGCATAGGTTATTACAGCCTGATGAGAAAGCTCACATATTTCCCTTGCCCGCGTTCTGGATAATCTTCTCTTCGTCAGGTATAAGGAAGGTATTCCCTCCCTGCCACATTACGGAGAATATTAAGCTTCATAATATCGGCGGTGCCATCAGCAAATTCGTAGCCTATGGCATCCCGTAACCGTTGCTCCAGGGGATATTCTACACTATAACCTACATGACCAAGGGTTAATAAAGCATTGTGGATAGCATCTACGGCTACAACAGGTCCCAGATATTTAGACATTGCTGACTCTTTAGCAAAGGGTAACCCTTGATCATGCAGCCACATAGCTTTGTAGCAGAGCAAGCGAGCTGCTTCTACTCTGGTCAAACTCTCTATGAGCCTGAAGGATACTCCTTCGAATTTGAGGATGGGTCTACCCCAGGCATGCCGGCTCTTACCATAATCGAATGCTTCATCAAGGCTGGTTTCCGCCATACCCAGAGCCGACAGAGCCAGTATTACTCGAAAGATATCAAAATCTTCCAGTGCTAATCCAAAGCCCTGTCCTTCTTCACCGGCTCTGTACTTCGACGAGATACGAACATTATCGAGAAACACTGATGATCTATCCAGGGAAATCCACCCGGTATCAGCAAACGGGATTCTGGAAACTCCGGGAATGTCTAAAGGTACAGCAAAGCAAGTTATCCCCTTCGCTTTCTTGGAAGGGTCGACTGTGGCAAATACACCGGCCAAATCTCCTTGCATCCCGAGACTAAGTGATGTCTTCTCTCCATTGAGTATGTAATCATCGCCGTCCCTGGTAGCCCTGGTTCTGAGTGCAGTTGCATCAGACCCGCACTCAGGCTCAGTTATGCCAAAACAGGGGATAACTTCTCCACAAGCAATCCTGGGAAGCCACTCCCTTTGTATGTCGGGGTGACAGCGTGCAAGGATTACTGCAGCTCCGAATGCCTCCATTGGAAATAGCGTGGCAGCATGGTCTACTTTTCCGAACTCTTCAGCGGTTATTCCCAGCATCATAGCATCGCCAGGCTGCCCTCCGTAATCTTCAGGAATCCATAACCCTTGAAATCCTTCTTTCCCTATTTGCGCGACAATTTCCCTGGGGTACTGATTCTGCTTACATCTCTCTTTAGCTCCAGGGGCTAGAACCCTGTTGGCAAAATCCTGTGCTTTCTGTTTAAACATGAGTTGAGCTTCGCTAAAACCAAATTCTGGCATATTTCCTCCCTTGGTCAGTTTGACCTTAACCAGTCTATTACGAAACTGAGATTCTCCAATGCAATTTGTCTCAAACTTCCCCGGTTATTCCTGCTTTTCTCCGGCTACCCTTTTTCAATTGCTTTGTTGACTAAGAAAATCTTTGGTAGCATAATACTGCTCCTCCCGCTGACTCGGCTGAATAGTGGGCCCTTGAATTCTGCAAGTTTATGCTCTCTTCACCTTCAGACGAAATTTATCAGACTACACAGGCTCGGGTCAAACGTGTCCTTCGTAACGCTTTGGATCAGGAGAGCAAGGATGAGGGTAACGATTCCTACCGCCAGAGTTGGACATGGTAACATCAATGGTGATATTATACGACCTTGCACCAGGAGATAGTTATGAAATTAACTCGGAGGGATTTCCTGAAGCTTTGCGGAGGGACTACTGCCGGAGTTGCTCTCCTGGGGATGTTAGGTCCTGAATCCTTTCTTGAAGCTGCTCCCATAGACATCCCGCTCAGAAAAAGAATTGGCGAAAAAACCACCATTTGTTGTTATTGTGGCGTGGGCTGTGGGGTGATCGTAGCCTCTGATGAGAACGGAAAAGCGACAAATATTGAAGGAGACCCTGACCATCCTATTAATCAGGGGGCATTATGCAGCAAGGGCGCAGCTCTTATTCAGGTAACCAATAATGAGCGCCGTGTGGACAAAGTGTTGTATCGTGCGCCATATTCCTCTGATTGGGAAGAGGTGTCCTGGGATTGGGCTATTGACAAAGTCGCCAGGAATATCAAAAAAACACGAGATGAGAACTGGACTTATAAAGATGGGAAAGGACGTGTCGTCAATCATACCGAAGCTATCGGATGGGATGGCAGCGCCATAGTCAACAACGAGGAGGCATACCTGTTTACCAAGTTCGCTCGTAGCCTGGGAATAACTTACCTTGAGCACTGCGCCAGGTTGTGTCATTCTTCCACTGTGGCTGCCTTGGGAGCGTCCTTTGGCCGGGGGGCGATGACCAATCACTGGATAGACATTAAGAACAGTAATTGCATAATGATAATCGGTAGCAATGCTGCTGAGAACCATCCTCTTGCCTTCAAATGGGTAATCAAAGCTATGGAAAAAGGTGCCAAGCTTATCAGTGTTGACCCGCGTTTCACCAGAACTTCCTCCAGGGCGGATATCTACGCCAAGATGAGGTCGGGTACTGATGTGGCATTCATTGGCGGAATGATTAAATATGTAATCGAGGATATAGAGAAACATCCTCAGAATTACAACATGACCTATATTGAAGAATATACCAATGCTACCCTGCTCATAGACCCTAATTTTAAGGGACCAGCGGACCTGGATGGGCTATTCTCTGGCTATGATGCTGGGAAGAGGGCTTACGACAGATCCAGTTGGGTATACCAACTGGATGATAAGGGTATTCCTAAGAGAGACCTCTCACTTAAAGACCCGAACTGTGTTTTCCAGCTCTTGAAGAAACAGTTCGCTAGATATGATGTTGATACTGTGTGCAGCATTACCGGGACGTCCAAAGATGTTTACCTCAAGGTGTGTGAGACTTATGCTGCCACTGGCAAGCCTGATAAATCCGCTACGATCATCTATGCCATGGGCACTACCCAGCATACCAACGCTGCCCAGATGATTCGTTCCTATTCAGTGCTGCAGTTACTGCTGGGCAATATCGGCGTAGCTGGTGGAGGAATTAATGCCGCTCGAGGGCAGAGCAATGTCCAGGGCTCAACAGACCACTGCGTCCTGTATCATATTCTCCCCGGTTACCTTAAGACTCCTAATCCTGACGATGTGGACTTGAAAGCTTATCTCGAGCACTATACTCCTACAACCAGTGACCCCTTGAGTGCCAACTGGTGGCAGAATTATGATAAATATATCATCAGCCTGCTCAAAGCATGGTACGGTGATACTGCTGTTGCTTCGAATGACTTTGCCTATGAATACCTGCCCAAGGTTGATGGTGACCATTCACATATTGCCCTGGCAGAAGCGATAGAAAATGGTGTGGTAAAGGGGCTTATATCCCCGGGGCACAACACTGCTGTTTCCGGTCCCAATGTCAGTTTAGAGCGCGCTGGCCTGGATAAACTTGACTGGCTCGTGGTCTGCGATTTATGGGAGACGGAAACAGCTGCTCACTGGAAGAGACCCGGGGTTGACCCATCCCGGATAGGCACTGAGGTTTTCCTTCTGCCTGCCAAAGCCTCGATGGAGAAGGAAGGCAGCCTTACTAACAGCGGGCGCTGGTCTCAGTGGCGATATGAGTGCTGTGATGGTCCAGGTATGGCAAGGAGCGACCTGTGGATTGTGACCGAGCTTATCAAAAAAATGAAGGAACTTTATGACATGGAAGGTGGTGAGTATCCGGCTCCTATTTTGAATTTAACATGCGATTATGGAGACCCACCAGATGTGCACAAAGTGGCTAAAGAGATTAACGGCTATGACCTTGAAACAGGTGAGCTTCTTCCCAGCTTCACAAAGCTTAAAAATGATGGCACGACTTCATCAGGTAACTGGCTTTACTGTGCCAGTTATACCGAAGATGGGAACATGGCGGCACGGCGAGATCCAACACAGACGCCTGAGCAGGCTAATATTGGGCTTTACCCCAACTGGGCATGGTGCTGGCCGGTGAATCGCCGTATTATCTATAATCGAGCCTCAGTCGACTTAGATGGTAATCCGTTCAATCCTGACAAGTCTGTCATCAGCTGGCATCCGTTGCGTGAGCAGTGGGAAGGTGATGTTCCTGACGGCGGTTGGCCTCCTATGTCCCAGGAAGGGACCAGGCTTCCCTTCATTATGACTTCTGAGGGACGGGGGCATATCTTTGCCACTGGTGGGGCTCTTAAGGATGGACCTATGCCTGAGCACTATGAGCCCTGGGAGAGCCCGGTGGACAACCTTCTATCTGGCACCCAGAATGACCCTGCAGTTACCATCTGGAAATCTCTGGTGAAAGGCGATGTTAGTAAATATCCCATCGTGGCTACTACTTACAGGCTGAGTGAGCACTGGAACGCGGGACAGATGACCCGGAATCTACCATGGCTGGTGGAACTCATGCCCGAGATGTTTGTCGAGGTGAGCGAGGAACTGGCAGCGGAGAAGGGTATCAAAAATGGCGAAAAGGTCATTGTGGAGTCGGCACGAGGCAAGATAGAAGCAGTGGCTGTTGTCACCAAGCGCTTCACTCCCTTCTCAATCAACGGGAAAAGGGTACACCAGATTGGCATGCCGTGGCACTTGGGCTATATGGGACTGGCTAAGGGAGACAGTGCCAATATGCTTACCCCCAATATAGGTGATGCCAATACTACCATACCGGAATACAAAGCATTCCTGTGCGATGTAAAGGCTAAATGAGGTAAGAAGCAATGGCTAAAGCGATGCTTAATGATGTCACTAAGTGCATTGGCTGTCGTGGTTGTCAGGTAGCTTGCAAGGAATGGCATGACCTTCCTGCTGAGCAGACCACCAATCGGGGGACATATGAGAATCCCCCTGACCTTTCTGCTGATACCTGGACGAAGATTATATTTAAGGAATACGGTAACGATGGCACATTAAGGTGGCTTTTCAGGAAGGAACAATGTATGCATTGCACCGACGCAGGGTGCGTTAATGTTTGCCCTACCGGTGCGCTTCAGCGTCATCCAACCCTGGGCTTTGTGACCTATGCTAGATATAAGTGCAGTGGCTGTGGTTATTGTGTCGAATTCTGTCCCTTTGATATTCCCAGGATGGACAGGGAATCCAGTAAACTACTTGGGACGGGGCTGATGGGAGGCAAATGCGACTTTTGCTTCGACCGGGTCAGCAACGGACTGGAGCCTGCCTGTGCTAAAGTTTGTCCCACGGGAGCGATAAAATTTGGTGAGTGGAAGGACTTGGTAATAGAGGGAGAACAAAGAGTCCAGGTTCTAAAGGAGACCCACCCTGATGCTAACCTGTACGGTGAGTATGAGCTGGGAGGTTTGCATATGCTGTATGTTTTAGATGAGAAGCCTGAAGTTTATGACCTTCCTGTAGACCCGCAGATGCCTGCTGCTGCCACTGCATTGAATGTTGGTAAATGGACGGGTGTTGGGCTTGGTTTGCTGGCTGGTGCTGGGATGTTCGGGGCAGCCATGCTTGCCAGAGCAAGAATGATTGAGAGGAAGAAGGAGGAGGAAAGTGCAGAAAGCTGAGAAAGAGAAAGGTTTTGTTGGCAGACCAGTGGCTCCAGCGGAGCTTCTTATTCAAGTTGAGAAGTGGTTGAAGTTAAAGAAGTAGCCATAAAGGCTATGGAGTTAATCTATAAGAGCGTTCTTCTTAAGGTGTTAAAATGACAGTGCGTGGTCAACCAATTCGAGTATCAGAACTAGATACGAATTTTAAGCGCGAGATAATAGCTCGTGAAGCTGATTGTGATATAACCGCCTGTTTTTCCTGCGCAACCTGTACATCGGGATGCCCTATCCACGAGGTATACCCTCAACTTGATCCGAGAAAGATAGCCAGAATGGTAAATCTTGGCATGAGGGAGAGGGCTTTAAGTAGCTCATATATCTGGTATTGTTCTGATTGCTGGCTCTGTGAAAAACGCTGCCCGCAGAATGTGAAGTTCTCCAGTGTGTGGGATGTCCTGAAAGATATTGCGACAAAAGAGGGATATCCCCCTCCCGTGTCGATTGATGAGGATATGTGCTCAGGATGTGGTATCTGTGTTGCTTCATGTCCATATGCAGCCATAGAGTTCCGAAGACAGAATGGAAAGAGGCTTGCCCATTTAGTTACTGCCCTATGTCGGGGCTGTGGGGTCTGCGGCGCGGCCTGTCCATCTGCAGCAATCTCAGTGAACCTCTTTGAAGACCAGCAGCTTTTCTCCCAAATAGAAGCGCCTGTGGCATGACGGGATGAATGTAGCAGCAAGAGCGTTATGAACATAATGTACGCAGCTCAGCAGAAGAAGGTATCGGAGGTGAGGAGCTCTAGGAGTAAAGATGGCTAAGCCAAAGGTTGCTTTTTATTGGTGTGCTTCATGTGGTGGATGTGAAGAAGCGGTTGTTGACCTCAATGAAGACTTGCTGAAGGTAGCCGATGCTGTGGAGATAGTCTTCTGGCCTGTTGCCCTGGATTTTAAGAGGAAGGATGTTGCAGCTCTAAGGGATGGCGAGATAGCTGTAAGTTTTATAAACGGTGCTGTGAGAACAGAAGAGCAGGAGGAGATGGTAGAGCTTCTGAGGAAAAAATCCGGCCTTGTGGTTGCCTTTGGCTCTTGCGCTCACCTGGGTGGGATACCGGGGCTGGGAAACTTCTGGACAAGGGACACGATTTTTCAAAGGGTTTATAAGGAAGTCCCGTCTGTTGAAAATCCAGAGGGAATTGTTCCACAGGAGAAGACAGGAATCGGGATTGGTGAACTCACTTTGCCGGAGTTCTACGATACAGTAAAGACCTTGGATCAGACTATTCCTGTGGATTACTACCTCCCCGGATGTCCACCGCCGCCTGATTTAATAATGAATGCGGTAAACGCCATTCTCACAGGCAAACTACCGGAAAAAGGAGCGGTCCTTGCTCCTGATAAAGCTTTATGCGATACGTGCCCAAGAGCTGAGAGGAAGCCAGATAAATTATCAATAAAAGAAATAAAAAGACCCTATGAGGTCAAGCTTGACCCCGAGAAATGCTTCCTCGAGGATGGGGTAATCTGTCTCGGCCCCGTCACTCGCTCGGGATGCGGGGAAACATGCATTAGAGCTAATATGCCATGTAGGGGATGCATGGGTCCCGTAAAAGGGGTTATAGACCAGGGAGCAAAAGGACTTTCAATGATTGCATCTGTATTGGGGCTTGAAGGTGAAGACAAGATGGCCGAGGAAGATATCAAAGAATTAATAGATAGGCTCGTGGATCCAGCGGGGACATTCTACAGATTTAGCCTAGCGGCTTCTCCTCTTGCAAGAAGGAGAATGGAATAAGAGGATAGAGTGAGAAAGATAACAATAGACCCCATAACCAGGCTTGAAGGACACGGAAAGATAGAAGTATTTCTCAATGGTGACGGGGATGTTGACAGGGCTTACCTCCAGGTCCCCGAGCTTCGAGGATTTGAGAAGTTCTGTGAGGGAAGACCGGCAGAGGAGATGCCGAGAATAACTACAATGATTTGCGGTGTGTGTCCCACTGCTCACCACATGGCATCGACTAAGACCCTTGATGACCTTTTCAAAGTTGAGCCAACCTCAACGGCGAAAAAGATAAGAGAGCTTATGTACAACGCTTTCCAGGCTGAAGACCATATATTGCATTTCTTTTTCCTTGGCGGTCCCGACTTTGTTGTTGGCCCAACGGCACCCGCCGGAGAAAGGAATGTCCTGGGAGTCATTGCTAAGGTGGGGTTAGATGTCGGGGGAAAAGTAATAGAAGTGAGAAAAAGGCTGAGGAATGTTCTGAGAATAATCGGAGGCAAGCCAGTTATGCCTTCCTGTGGGCTGCCTGGAGGGGTATCAAAAGCAATTACTGAGGAGGAAAGGAAGACGATTATAGATGCGGCGGAATATGCAGTGGAATTCTGCAAATTTGCCCTGGGGCTTTTTGACGATGTAGTGCTCAAGAATAAGAAATATGTTGACCTTGTCGTCGGGGATATTTATAAACATAGGACATATTATATGGGGTTGGTGGATAAGAATAACAAGGTGAATTTCTACGATGGCCAGATAAGAGTGGTTGACCCGAATGGTAAAGAGTTTGCCAAGTTTAGGGGGCAAGATTACCTTGATCATATCAGGGAACATGTCGAGCCATGGAGTTATATTAAGTTCTGCTATCTTAAGAACGTAGGCTGGAAGGGATTTGTTGACGGGGAAGATAGTGGTATCTACAGAGTGGCACCACTGGCTCGCTTAAACGCAGCCGATGGGATGGCAACACCACTGGCTCAGGAAGCCTATGAAAAGATGTATGAAACATTGGGTGGGAAGCCGGTCCATAGTACCCTGGCTTTTCACTGGGCTCGACTTATCGAGGCGCTTTATGCTTCTGAGCGGGTGCTGGAGCTTGCCCGTGACCCTGAGCTCACCTCTCCTGATATTGTAAATCTACCTACCGAGACTCCAAAAGAGGGTATCGGGGTAGTAGAAGCACCAAGAGGAACCCTTTTCCATCACTATCAAACCGATGACAGAGGGATTCTCACCAAGGTTAACTTAATTGTGGCTACGACAAATAACGCCGCTCCCATTTCGATGTCGATTGAGAGAGCTGCCAAATCGCTTATACATAAAGGTGAGGTCTCTGACGGGATTCTCAACATGATTGAGATGGCATTTAGAGCCTATGATCCCTGTCTTGCCTGCGCCACTCATTCACTTCCGGGCAGAATGCCTCTTGAAGTGAATGTATATAACAGCGAAGGAGATTTGGTGAGGAAATTAAGGAGAGATGAATAAAGAGAAGGTAAGCCATGAAGAAGGAGGTGGAAGCGGTTGGATGAACAGGAAGCGGTCAAAATTGTTGTGAAAGAAATTCCAGGATGAAAGCACTCATTTTAGGGCTCGGAAATCCAATTCTTACCGATGACGGGGCTGGAATCACAATCGCTCAGATGATTAAGGAGCGGCATCCCCATTTACAGGTGATAGAAGCAAGCGAAGACGGGCTCGCTATCCTTGATCATGTAGTTGGCTATGATAAGCTTATCATCATCGATTCTATAAGAACCGAAAAGGGGAGGCCTGGAGATTCCTATAAGCTCAATCTGGAAGATCTGAAGTCGGCCGCGGATTTATCCTCCTCCCACGGTATGGATATTGCCACTGCATTCGAAATCGGAAGAGGATTAGGCTATAAGATGCCCGGATATGTCAGCATATATGCTGTGGAGATAAAGGATAATACAACCTTTGGAGAGGGATGCACCGAAGAAGTGAAGGAAAGGATACCATTTATAGCGCAAGAAATAGTGACAGAGGAGAAGCTATGAAGGATTTTGACCCTAATATCACACTCTTCTGTTGCAACTGGTCTGGATATAAAAGGGCAGACCTTGCTGGCACTTCAAGATCAGGAATCAAGCCTTATTTCAGGATAATTCGCACCATGTGTTCAGGAAGGGTAGACCCTTCCTTTATTATTGATGCCTTTGCTAATGGTGCAGACGGAGTTATGACAACCGGGTGCCATTTGGGAGATTGTCACTATACGAGTGGGAATATTAAGGCAGTGCGAAGGATTATGTTGCTCAAAAATATGCTCCCTCAGCTTGGAATAGAGCCTGAAAGACTAAAATTAGAGTGGATTTCAGTAGATGAAGGGGCAAAGTTCCAAAGTGCAGTCAATGAGTTTGTCGATAAAATTGCTGAACTTGGTCCTCTTCATTAAGTTGCCCGTTTTAAGACAAGTGGTGCTGATCGAAACGGGAAACTAAAGAAGAGCTGAAAGGATTTACGAAGATTGAGGCATGTGTCAACCTTTATTATCTATCTGCTGCAAAGTATAATCTCCACGTATTTGAGAGAAGGGGAGGTTTTTTGGTATGGCCAATCAAGCTGAAGTGCCGGTAGCTTCAACTGGAATTCCTTTTCGAGCATTAGAGTTTAGAGATGTGCGTCTCTATATTTTCAGCGCCGCCTTTATTTCTCTGGATGTGGTGGTGCCGTGGCTGACCCATTACTTTGGTGGAGTCCAGGCTGGCAGCATCTTCCTGCCTATGTTCTTCTTCGTACTGTTAGCGGGCTTATCGGGTGGCTGGCGAGCTGGCTTGCTGGTGGGACTGTGCACTCCATTGATCAGCTTTGGCGTTTCAGGAATGCCCCTGCTGCCAGTCCTGCCTCAGATAACTATAGAATGCGTCTCTTATGGCCTAATCGCTGGGCTATTACGAGGTAAGTCTCATCTCGGGGTAACATGGTCACTAATCGGGGCGATGATTTTGGGGCGACTGGCTCGATTAGGTTTTATAGCTGCAGTATTTCTTCTCTATGGAGGAGAAGTTTCTCCCCTTGCTTATATGTGGGCTGTGGTGTTGCAGGGCTTGCCTGGGATTGTCATTCAATTAGCCCTCATTCCGTTGATAATAAAGGTGGGCGAAAAATGGTATCAAAAGAGGGTATATGACGGATGCTGACAGCAAGCCGTCTGTTCAACTATTTTACGGCAACCGAGGATACTTTGCGTATTTATCATGGACCTGAGCTTGTTTTCAGCTCTAGGGATAGTGGCCTGGCACCATTAGTGGATTACGTGATTAGACTTGCTCCTGGGACGGAGGAAGTGCTTGTTCTTGACCGGGTGGTTGGCAATGCCGCTGCGCTGCTGTTAAAGTTTGCCCTTTGCATTGAGGTATGGAGCTTATTAGGCAGCGAACGAGCCGCCCGGACCCTGAGCAAACTTGGCATCAAGTATCATTTTGTAAACAAGGTTCCATACATTTTGAACAGACAGAAGAGCGATGTTTGTCCTTTTGAGAAGCTATCGATGGGCAAAACCCCGGATGAGTTTTATGACGCAATTAAAGCTCTCCATCAAGCCAATTTAGCTCTGAATCAAGAGACATAAATACTGGACTGCCCCGGTTCTAAGGCTACATTAAGCGAAGAGGTTCTTAGTTGATTCGATAACTTGAGGGTCTTCTTCGTCCAGCACACGGACGATATCCTTATACATCCCCTTCTTCATCGCCCCGATTATCTTCCTCCCCTTGTTCAGGCTTTTTGCGAAGGAAAGAGCCTCATCCATCAGGTCATTAATATGACACGCCTTCATAACGATGTGATGCTCTTCACACTCATAAGCAGTGAGACGCTTACCGGTGTATTTCATCTCTTCAAGCTTATACATCGGGATTGCCTTTTTCGCGATTGCAATCATCCCGGGAAGAAAAGGTATGCCGAGGTCTACCTCAGGGAAACAGAAGAACCCTCTGTCAGAGCGCATAAATCGAAAATCAAATGCGCAGCACAAAATAGCTGCACCAGCAAATGCATGTCCTGTTATAGCAGCAATGGTGGGCATGGGATAAATAAGCAACCTCTTGAAAAGTTCATTCTGTGTGTAGATAAACTTCTTTGCGGTATCCGCGTCATTTTTCTGGATAAGAGGGATGAGCCAATCGAGGTCAATACCGTTAGAGAAGATCTTTTCATGGGAAGACCTCACCACAAGTGCATTCGCATCGGTATCGTTCTCAATTGTATCTAAAACGGAAAGAAACTCACCCAGAAATGGCAGGTTAAATCGGTTTTCCCCGCTATTCATGGTGACAACAGCCACATTTTCATCCAATTCATATTCTATTAGCGCCATATCGATACCTCCATGCCTAAGGATTCTTGTTCAAACGCCACCGAATTATACATTTTATGGCTCCAACAAGCCAAGCTTGAAGATAGAGTAAGCACATTTCAATCCTCGGCTCCAGCGTTTCAATCCCCTTTCCGAGGGTCAGGTCTTTTTCGTCGGGGCTGCTGTTTTTCGTTCCTCTAATCTTTTCTTGAGGTAGACCCAGCCGGGTAAGATATTTTCGGTTAAATGTGTTGGGAGTATAGCCTTAATCGGTTGTCCCACGTTAAATACCTCTCCCGTTTTAAACAGGTTTTCAGCCACATCGAATAAGACTGCCCCGGGTATTCCAATTGCTATTTCATCATCTGAGGCAAGCGCGAAAACCCTGTCTCCGCCCCCGAGAAGAACAACCTGTGGTTTTCCTGTTAGAAATGGCAGCAGGCCACCTTTTATGCATGATTCTCCATAGCCGTTGAATGGCGATTGTATAAGGTGTTTTCCTTCGTAACTTAATGCATGAATAACATGCATTAAGTGCCCTGGGCTGCCATAAAGAAGAATTGAATCAGGAATAAACTGGGTTCTTGTCAAGGGTGAGGCAATAAGGCCGATATGTCCCTCGGTCTTTTGTCTATTTTCTTCCGTCATCAAATCAGCATACAGTGATTGAACCTTTATTTCGGCATCCACATCCTTTCGCCACTTGTTTAGTCTCTGACTCTCGATGAGTTCCTCAACGGTTATATCAATCCAGTTGTGGACGAAAGAAGTCGGTAGGCAGAAGTTATCTTCAGCGGTCATGGCGACATTCCTTCCGTGCCGCCGTGCATAGGCGAAAGCCTGGCATAAACTCCATTTCTGTCCAAACGAGGATGGGCTGATGAATCCTTCTGGAATCTCTGTGATAGCTTTTATATATTTTACAGCCACGGGAAAGGTGTTAATCCGCAACTTCTGGTATAATTCCTCGCCTGCACGCCGGTAATCCTCTAGCTGTTTCATAAAGCCTTACCTCCTTCTGCTAATATTACTGACATTACCACTAACGCTTTGGTTAAATTAACAGTATATCACTCAATATGGTCTCCAGCGTCTCAATCCCCTTTTCGAGGGATAGTATTCCTCCGATGATCTGCCTTCAGCATTTTTGCTGGTAGGGCTTACAGAAAGCCATCTGACTATGCTCGAAAGGGGCAAGTGATATTGTGCTAGAAGTCAGATATAAGGCCTGTCCAGCAGAGGTTGTTCAAAGGCAAATGGAGGAGCTTTGCCCTGAAGTCTCTCCGCTTCGCCGAGAAAGCCTTTCCCGTGGGCTAAGAGAAGTCATGTCGTATTGACGGCGCAATGCTCAACCACTACACTAACGGCTGCAAGGGTGGGGAAGGTCGAGGTAACTGCTTATATCCAGTCGATATGATTCTTGGTATGACAAAAATTTTGAAGGAGGTGTTAAATGCCTACCATAGATGATTTCACTCGTCCAAGGGAGCTAATTCCGCCGCTGATTGATGATATGGGCAGGGCTATCAGGGAATGGGTGGATGACAGGTATATGCCCATGAGGAGAAAGATAGACGAGGACTGGGCAGAACATAAGCTTGTTAAGCCTCTGTTGAAGGAAATAATGGTTGACTTCGGGTTAAACAGAACGGTATGGCCTGTGGAGGTTGGTGGACTTGACATCAGCTCTTTGGGAACTACCGGGGTGGGCACAATGAGGATCTTCGAAGAGCTTGGTCGGGCTGATTCTGGATTTGCAGTCGCCTGTGGATGCTCCCTGTGGCCAGCCATACCTATAACCCAGCTTCCCCACAGGAATGAGGAGCTATGTAATGAGTTTGGTCCCAGGTATTGCGGAGATGAGCTTTACATGGGCTGTTATGCCATGACCGAGCCTGAGAGTGGGGCTGATATAGAGAACATCGGGCGTATGCATGGAAGGACTATTCGCACCACCGCTAAGCGAAGTGGGGAGGAATGGGTTATAAATGGGCATAAGCAGTGGCCTACAAACTCAGGAAAGGTAGCTGACCTTTTTTGTGTTCTGTGCATCATCGATGAAGGCAAGGATGAAGAGGGGCTGAGGTTGATATATGTCCCCGCAGATGCCAAGGGGGTTTCGGTGGGACCGGCTTACCATAAAGCGGGAATGGCTGCAGATATGAATACCGATATATACTTTGATGATGTACGTGTTCCTTTAAGGTATAACGCTCAACCTGCTGAGTGGACGGTGAAGTGCTTTGACGAGATCGTCACGATTGGAAACCTGGGGACTGCTGCTTTCTCCTTAGGGGTGTTGAAAAACACTTATGAGATAATCAAGAAATATACCAGCGAGAGGGTAGTTGCCGGCAAGCCACTGAAAGAACATTCCATGAATGCTGTCATTCTGGCTGAGCTTGCCATTGCTATTGAAGCGACGTCAACTTACTCCTATACCGTGGCTCATATGGTGGATGCTCCCGATGTTTATGGTCCACCATGGTCTCAGGAAATTGTGGCTAAGACGAGGGCATGTTCTATGTTCGCCAGCGATATGGCGGTGAACTATACCGGGCGTGTTATGGAGCTTATGGGCTCTTACGGCTATACCAGGGAAGGTGACATTGAAAAGCACTGGAGGGATTCCAAGATGCTGCAGCTCTGGCTGGGGGGAAAACAATTGGACTTGATGGAGGTTGCCAGATATTTTTACGAATGTGAAACTTTGTAAAAGCTGAAAAGAGGTAAAAATGGCAAAAGGAGGATACACCGGCAAGATTCTGGAGGTAAATTTAACTTCGGGGGAGATTTCGAAAACGAGCGTGGGTGATGAAACCTTGCGGAAGTTCATTGGTGGCAGTGGATTAGCAGCCAAGCTCTTTCTTGATAGAGTTTCTCCTCAAGTTGAGCCACTATCTCCCCAGAACACCTTGTTTATCATGACCGGTCCTTTACAGGGCACCAATCTTCCCGGGGCTGGTCGTTTCAATGTAAGTGCTAAGTCACCGTTAACCAATATTTGGGGGGAGGGGAACTGTGGTGGCACATTTGGTCCGGAGCTAAAGTTTGCTGGATGGGACGGCATTATTATCGAAGGTGCTTCTGATAGACCGGTCTACCTTTTCATCGATGACGACAAAGTGGAGATTCGTGATGCCGCAGACTTCTGGGGTAAAGATTCCTATGAAACAATTGATATGTTGACAGATAAGATTGGTGGAAGAAGGAAAGTGAAGGTGTTAGCTATTGGTCAGGCTGGCGAAAATCTGGTCAAGTATGCTGCTATGATTCATGATAAAGCCCATGCGATTGGAAGGTGTGGATTAGGAGCTGTCATGGGTTCCAAGAGGCTAAAGGCCATTGTGGTGAGGGGCATGGGCAAGGCTAGTATAGCCATGCCTGAAGATTACAATAAGGCACGCCGCACAGCACTGGAGATGATAGAAGGTGACGCTGTTGCTCAGGCTTTTCACTCTATGGGCACTGCTGTTGGGTTGCCTGTGGGGATGATGACCGGCGATGTGCCCAGCAGGAACTGGTCATTGGGCGAGAATCTCGAAGGCAGTGAGGCTTTGGGCGGTCCAGCATACAGCGAGAAATATTTGACCAAGACACACGCCTGTTATGCCTGCCCCATTGCCTGTAAGAGGGTGGTTCAAGTTAAGGAGGGGCCCTACAAAGGAGAGGAACAAGCCGGCCCAGAGTATGAAACCTGCTGCACCTTTGGCACATTGATCATGAACAATGACCTGGCAGCAGTTATCAAGATAAACGAAATGTGTAATAGATATGGTATTGATACCATATCCTGCGGTGCTACGATTGCTTTTGCCATTGATTGTTTTGAAAATGGAGTGATAACTGAGGATGATACCGAAGGGATTAAGCTCACCTGGGGGAATATGGAGAGCGTCTTTAAAGTGGTAGACAAGATTGCCCGGAGGGAGGGCTTTGGGGATGTTTTGGCAGAAGGAAGCAGAGCAGCTGCAAAGAAGATTGGGAGAAATGCCGCGGATTTTGCTGTTGAGGTGAAGGGGCTGGAGGCACCAATGCATGACCCCCGAGGCTTCCACGGTATGGGGCTAGCCTATGCAATGTCAAACAGGGGTGCCTGTCATATACAGCACATGGGCTTCTTTGTTGAGCAAGGCATGAGTGCTTATCCCGAAATCGGGCTAAAGGAAGATTACGAAGGACAAACCAGTGATGGTAAGGCCGAGATGACCATGATTTGTGAGAATCTAGGTATGGTTTGGTCTTCAGCAGTGTTGTGCATTTTTGCTATGTCTTGCCTCAAGGTGAATAACCTCGTTGAATTTTTAACAACCACTACTGGTTTTGATTACACCCTGGGTGAAATGATGAAGTGTGGGGAAAGGGTCTGGCTTCTGAAAAGAGGATTGAACAACTTAATGGGTGTTACTGCTGTTGATGACCGTCTGCCCAAAAAGATTTTGACCCCTGTTAACGAAGGTGCTACTGCCGGCTCTGTGCCGGATATTGAATTGATGCTCAAGGAGTATTATGAATTGCGGAAGCTCAAGGCCAATGGCTATCCTTCCAGAGAGAAGCTGGAGGATGTGGGGCTTTCCGATTTAGCTCGAAGGTTATATACTTCAGGCAAATAATAAACTAAAAGGGAGGTGACATTATGCCAGTTAAGTATGGGACGAAGGAATGGGACGAAGAGTACCAGAAGGTGGTTGAGGAAAGGCGTAAAGCCCACCCCAAGCCCATAGTGCCGACTCCTGAGTGGGGGCAGATATTTGGGGAAACTGTTGACGGTGATGCCGAGTATAGAGAGGCAGCCAAGACCTGGGAAGGTGCCGTTACCCTGGTGCTCCAGGCAAAGCCCGAGGTAGGGCTAGATGAAGACGTTTCTGTGGTACTGGACCTGTGGCATGGTGCTTGCAGGTCTGTGAAAATCCTTCCCAAAGAGGAAGCTGCGAAGGCGCCGTATGTTCTGACCGGTAGCCTCGATACCTGGAAAGCTGTGGCTACAGGTAAGACAGATGCTATTAAGGCTACCATGCTGGGTAAAATAAAGATGAAGGGAAATATGGCTAACGTGGTCAGGCATGTAAAGGCGTCTAAGAGGTTGGCGGGATGTACCGGGCTGGTTGAAGCTGTATGGCCTGATGAACTCAATAAGGACGAAATTGAGAAGTTTAGAGCTGATATTAAACAGCTCAGGGAACAGTTCGGGTTTTAGTGACCGTTTAAGAACAACCGGGAGTCAGAAAAGCCGGGATGAGTGATATGGAGGCAAGCAGCTTAATCCTTCCTTCTTCCGAAGATTGAGTATCCTATTCGAAGCCCGGCATACAGCCACAGCGGGTAAGCGGCGAATAAGGTGCCGAAAAGGATATGGCTTCCCACGGTAAGGTTTTTCCAATCAAAGTTGAATATGCCCGAATTTATCATCCAGTCCCTTCCCGATTCGGCGCCCATCATCTGCCACATCCAGGCAGCCGCTGACCACTCACAATACATCCCGATGCTGGAGACCCAGAAGAGCACCAGGATTATTCCTGAAAGTATCTCCACCAGATGCCTGCCGGGAAAGGCAGCGTTTACCCAGGCAACCACAAAACCTAATCCTATCAGCCAGAAGACATCGATCAAGAAGCTATCAAACGGTATCATCGTTGATTATCCCTCCTTTGTTGAATTTGTTCTTGCCAGAACTCCATCGATATGCGCTGCAGCTCTGGTGGCAATGGCCATGATGGTTATTTGGGGGTTCACCCCTAACGAAGTCGGGAAAACGCTGGCATCGCAGATGAACAGCCTTTTCACGTCCCAGGTCTCACAGTTGACGTTGACCACGGATTTTGTTGGGTCACTTCCCATCCTGCAAGTGCCCATGGGGTGATATGCGGTGATGGTAAAATCTTTCCTGTTTAGCTTGAATCTTTTAAGCTCATCGACCTGCTTTGGGGATGTTAATTCTGCCATCCTGGCAAGCATAGGGTAAACCCTCTTGGCGCCAGCGGCAAACCAGATTTCAGCCAGGTGCACCACAGATAACTGTAGCCTGCGGATATCATCCTTGTTGAGACCATATAGCACAGTGGGTCTATGGGAGAAAGGCAGCGCTCTCACCGAGCCTTCACTGGTATCAGAGACCATGGAACCGAATAAGGCGATTTTGGGAAATTGGCTCATCAGTTTGGCATGTTTGTTCCCAGCGTAAGGCAGGGTGTTCGATTGGACCTCAGGCGGGGTTGCTGCTCCCTCAAGCATGATGCCTTCTTCCTCAAAGAATTCATCGACATATGTGCTCTGGGGAATTCCGTCCCAGCAACAGATATCCTCATCAAATGATGCTGCTACGCCGGCGCAGGGGTGAATGCGGAGGTGCTTTCCCACCTGACCGCTGGAGGTGGCTAATTTGTTCTTAAGAAGAAAATAGGGTGTGTAAATGGCGCCCGCAGCCAGTATTACCGCCTTTGCTCCCAGCTGGATGCTCTTCCCCTTTCGTCCCGAATCAGGGTCAACAAAGTGTCCCAGAACCCCAGTGGCTCTTCCGTTTTCCACCACGATTTTCTCAGCAAGACAATTGGCATATATTGTTGCTCCCAGCTTCGATGCTTCAGGAATGTAGGATATATTCATGGATTGTTTGGCGTCTATGGGACAACCGAAGGCGCATAGTCCCGACCCTTCACATTCCTTGGCATTGCGTGGCAGGAAACCTGCAGAATATCCCAGTTTATCTGCTCCTTCCTTGAACTTCAGGTTGTTTGTGTCCACTACCTCGGGGTCTGCTGGCTGCACATACAAAAACCGTTCAATTCGCTCACAAAATAGTCCCAGTTCCTCTTCGTTGAGCTCTTTGAGTCCGTAGTTCTCCTGCCACTTCTTCAGCACCTTTGGTGGAATGCGGAGGCAAGTGCCCGAATTGATGGTTGTTGTCCCTCCTACAGTCTTGCCCAGTGGGAGGATGCAGATAGGCCTGCCCAGTGTGAATGTTTGTCCGCTGTCCCGATACATCGAGAGCATTGACTCCACCGGTCGGCACCTGAAGTCCTTTCTGGTAAAGTATCCCCCTTCCTCCACGACCACTACCGAATGTCCCATTTCCGCCAGTTCCTTGGCAACCACAGCGCCGCCTGCGCCCGAACCAATGACTGCCACATCGCAATCAACCTTTGCATCGGAATGAATGTCTTGATAACTCAAAATCATCTTTAGTCCCTGACCACCTGTCTTTTTGAAGCCTCCTCCAGCTTTGCCTCGGCATCGTATCCTATCGCCTTAGACACTTCGTCTTGTCCATAGTAGGCAAAGCAAATAGCCAGCCTGAAAATGGTAAAGCTATTGCGAAGCAGGTAAAGCCGACTTTGAGCCCATTTGTTGAACAGACGTTGCTTTTCTTCGGGCGAAAGCTGGAGGAAAATCTTATATTCGCTTCCAAATAGGAAGGGGAACAGGAATTGTAGTGCCAGAATCAAAAAGCGGTACAGTAATCTGAACGCAGAGGTGGACTTGGCCAGATATTGAGTATCAATCCATCGGACAATTCGGTCCGCATCTACAGGTGGCAGTCCTCTATCCTCTCCCAGCACGTCGGGGATAGCCGCTCTTAGAATCTCCGCCTCATACTTGGTAAGCACTTTATTTTTTATGAAGATTCCACTGATGCTGTCTTAGTATTGTTCCTTTTCATAATACCACATTGCAGGGCAGAGGTAAGGAGATTAAGGTTTCGGATTGCCACGCTTCGCTCGCAATGACACCTCCCCCCTGTCATTGCGAGGCACAACGTGCCGAAGCAATCTTTGGGAAGCAGTGGGGAAGTGGAGGGTTGACAGAAAGCTCATCTATCGTTAACCTTTATGGAATTAGGGTTAACGGAATGAAAGCGGAGATATTACAGGCACTTCGTGAGGCTAAAGGATATATCTCCGGTGAAAAGGTGAGTAAATCCCTGGGTACCTCCAGGGTCTCTATCTGGAAGCACATCCGTGACTTAAAACGCGATGGCTATGTAATAGAAACTTCACCCAGAGGATACCGACTGGTTTCCTCTCCGGATTTGTTGCTTCCCTGTGAATTTCCTGATTTAGAGCCAAAGATTCATCATTTTCACGAGGTTAGCTCCACCATGGATATTGCCCGGGAATTGGCTCGGAAAGGAGTGAGGGAGGGAACGCTCGTCATCGCTGAAAGGCAAATCACTGGAAGGGGAAGGCTGAGTAGAGCGTGGCAGTCTCCGCAGGGAGGAATCTATTTCACCATTATTCTAAAGCCAGCGATAAGTCCATTACAGGCGCCGAGGATAAATCTGATGGCCTCAATTGCTGTGGCTAATACCATCAGGAAGCTTTTTGGCTTGAACGCTGAATTGAAGTGGCCCAATGATGTCTTGATAAACGGAAAGAAAGTCTGTGGCATACTGGCTGAGATGGATGCTGAGACCGATACCGTGAATTTCGTCAACGTGGGCATCGGAATAAATGCCAATTCACCTATCTCTCAACTTGAACACACTGCCACCTCTTTGAAGGAGGAGTTGGGCAGGGAGATTTCCAGAAAGGAGTTCTTACGCTCGCTGGTTAAGGAAATCAATGAGCAATATGTCTTGCTAACCAGGACTGAGCTGCTTGAGAAGTGGAAGAACCTCTCTGTCACGCTGAATAAGCGGGTGAGGGTAATGTCTCTGGGCGAAACAATGGAAGGTCAGGCTATCGACATTGATGCCAGTGGGGCGCTTTTGATAAGGGATAAGGACGGCTTGGTGAGGGCTGCCCTCGCTGGAGACTGCATTCATCTAAGGTAAAAGATGTCGCAGTTGCTCATCCTCATCGGTTATTTTCTGGTCATAATCGGTGTTGGAGTGTGGAGCAGGAGGAGGGCGGGAAGTCAGGACGGCTTCTTTGTGGCTAATCGCCAGGGGAATATCGCCTTAATCACCGGGTCGCTTCTAGCTACTGCCCTTGGTGGCTCTGCCACGGTGGGGATGGCTGGGTTGGGATTCCAGCAGGGCTTGACTGGCGCCTGGTGGCTTCTTGTTGGCTCTATTGGCTTGCTGATTCTGGGATTCTTCTTTGCCCGGAAGGTAAGGGCTGCCGCTCTTTATACCCTTCCCGAGCTTGTAGGAAAACAATACGGCAGCGTGGTGGGTTTGGCAGCTTCCATCCTCATCGTTATTGCCTGGGTGGGCGTGGTTGCCGGACAAATCGTTGCCGCGGGAAAGGTTTTGTCTATCCTGGGGGTGGCCTCTGTTACCTCCTGGATGGTCATTTTCAGCCTGGTGGTGATACTTTACGCTGTTCTTGGTGGGCAGTTCTCCATCATTCGCACCGATTTTATCCAGGCGGTGATACTTTTCCTGGGTATCTTTATAGCTGCGGGGCTTGCCCTTTCTGGTATAGGAGGGATTGATGGCTTAAGGGCATCCCTTCCGTCCGGCTATTTCTCCTTCCCGGTAAGCCCTGAGTTTAGCTGGAAGATGCTGCTATCATTTTTGATTCTTGTTGGCGCAACTTATGTGGTAGGACCGGATATGTATACTCGCCTCTTCTGTGCTAAGGATGAGGGAACAGCCCGGAGGTCAACTTTCCTGGCGGCAGCCCTGTTTATCCCCCTGGCTTTCGCTGTCGTTTTTATCGGGATGAGCGCTCAAGTCCTCTATCCCCAGATTTCCCCCGAGCAAGCCTTTCCTCAGCTCATAAGCGGCGTTCTTTCCCCCGCTTTGGGCGGCTTAATTCTAGCCGCCTTGATTGCTGCGTTGATGTCCTCGGCGGATACCTGCCTTTTAAGTCAGGGAGTCATTTTGACTGAGGACATCTTAAAGCGACTGCGCCCTTCAATTGATGAACGAAGGACTGTTTTACTAACTCGTCTCAGCCTGGTTGGCCTTGGTCTTCTGGCGCTGGCATTAGCTTTAGCCTTGAGGGGGGTGATCGTATCTCTCCTCTTTGCCTATACCATTTTCACCTGTGGCCTGGTCGTCCCTGTGATTGCCGGATTTTACAAGGAAAGGCTAAAGGTAACCTGGCAGGGGGCGCTGGCAGCAATCATCGGTGGTGGAGCGATAGGGCTGATAGGTAAAATACCCGCTGTTGATTTTTCCCTCAAAGACGACCTCGGCCTCATCGGCTTTGGAGTAAGCGCCGTTCTTCTCTTTGCGGTGAGCTACCTCACTAAGAGAAACCCCTAACGTCATTGCGAGCCCTTTTAGCTGTCATTACGTGCCTCCTCCCTTTGTCATTGCGAGCGCAGCGTAGCAATCTTAAATGAGTACAAGCGATTGTGCCCTTTGCCCTGACAGCGTATAATATCGCCAATCGGATTAAGGTGTGAAGTCATGAGCGAATCGGAGAACACTGTACCGCAGGACAAAGCAATACAGAGCAGTAGCGTCGAAACCATCAATGCGCTGATTGCTGACCTTGCTGAGAAAGATGGGGTGGTGCGTGTTAGAGCACGCCGATCCCTGGTGACTATCGGGGAACAGGCTGTGGGCCCCTTGGGCGAAGCACTGACAAGTAAGAAACAATGGGTGCGCTGGGAGGCAGCCAAGGCCTTGGGTCAGATTGGCGATCCAGCAGCAACGCAAGCCCTGGTGAAAGCCCTGGAAGACGATATGTTTGATGTCCGCTGGCTGGCGGCGGAGGGATTGATTGCTATAGGACATGGGGCTGTGGTTCCTTTGCTACACGCGCTAACCAAGCACTCAGATTCGCTCTGGCTGCGGGAGGGCGCCCACCATGTATTCCATGACATCAACATAAGGAACCTTAAGAAGGTGCTACGTCCAGTACTAGATGCGCTGGAGGACATCGAGCCATCGGTAGAGGTTCCCCGGGTGGCGGAGACCGCTCTGGATATGGTGACCAGGACATAGAGCTAATCTAAAGGCTCATGCCTTGGCTTCTTTTACCAGAAAGCCTGAATGCTTGGGACGAAAGATTTTGTGTGCCAAGAGTTTCACTCCGTCTTGAATAAGGAACATACCAAAGCAGTAGCCCCAGACCAGCCCTGCTAAAGTCCAACCCAATGGTGACATGAGTAGCCCGTATACGGCAATAAACGTAGCCACTACCTGTGTGCCCACCACTGCTATCAGCAGGATGGGTGCAGGCTTGATGGACCAGAAGGGACCCCGAGTGCGGGCAACAAATAAGGTCAGGTGCCCCCCCACAGAGAGGTTAAGATATACCATGGTCCGAATCGTCTCATGGCTGAGCTGAAAAACGCTGTCCCCCAGGTAGAAGATACCAAAGGACCGAATCACGGCAAACAGACCAATCATTGTAGCTATACCCAACACCAACCGCAAGTTCCAGACTTCTGGGCGGTTGGAGTAGCGGACGTTATCATAGGCAATGGACAAGATAGCGCCGTCGTTAAGTATCGCCAGCAGGACTATCATGATTGCCGTTACCGGGTAGAAATTGAAGAGCAGGATAGCCAGAGTCAAGAAAATTAACAGAGCCACTGTCTCAGCAATCCGATAGATAGTATAGTTTAACATTCGCTGAAAGATCTTGCGGGCCTCTCTAATGGCGTCAATAATGACGGATAGGCCGGGGAGCATCAGCACGATACTGGCCGCCGCCCGGGCAGCATCGGTAGCACCGGAGACGGCGATGCCAGCATCGGCCTTCTTCAGTGCCGGTGCATCATTCACACCGTCGCCGGTCATGCCTACGATGTGGCCCCGCTGCTGCAAGACATCCACGATGTGATATTTATGTTCCGGGAAGACCTGGGCAAAGCCGTCAGCTTGTTCGATGGCATCAGCCAATTGACCGGCTTCGTGATGTTTGGTTTCAGCGAAGAGGCTGGCGTCCACAATGTTTTTGCCCATGTCCAACTGGCGTCCGATCTCCCTGGCAATGGCGACCTGATCCCCGGTGACCATTTTCATATCAATGCCCAGCTGTTTCGCAGTATCAACAGTTGCCTTGGAATCTTCCCGTAGCGGGTCGTAGAGGGGAATTACGCCCAGGAACTGCCATTCACCTTGCTCATTGGCGCGGGCCACCCCCAAGGAACGAAAGCCGCGGGCAGCGAATTCGTTCACTGCTTCCTCAACCTGAGATTGTATCTTAACCGCGTTAGGGTCCAGCGCCAGGATAACCTGGGGCGCCCCCTTGGTCACCCTGAAATCATGCCTGTCACGTTTCACCGTGGCTTCGGTGCGCTTGTGAACGGGGTCGAAGGGCTGGAAGTGCATCACCTGGTACGATTTTAGGTCCCTGTCATCCTTCACACCGCTGAGCACCGCTAAGTCAATAGGGTCCTGGTCTTCAGCCCGAGAAGCCAGCGCAGCAGCGAGGATCAGCTCTTCCAGGCTAATGTCGCCCACAGTAAAAGGATCCCCTAAAGTCAATTTGTTTTGCGTAAGCGTGCCTGTCTTGTCAGAACAAAGCACATCAATGCCAGCCAGCTCTTCAATAGAGGTTAACTTGGTAACAATGGCTTGCTTTAAGGCCAGCACCCGTGCTCCCAGGGCCATGGTTACTGATAACACCGCTGGCATGGCCACGGGAACGGCGGCTATAGTCAGAACCAGCGCGAATTGCAGCACGACAAGCATCGGGTCGTGTCGGTAAAACGCTACCCCTAGGATAACAATAGCCAGGACAACAGCGATGACGATAAGGTAATCCATGATCTTGAGGACAGCCTGTTGTAGATGGCTCTTGGTTTCCGCCGTCTTAACCAGCTCAGCGGTCTTACCGTAGTAGCTGTCTTTGCTGGTAGCATAGCCCAGAGCGTCAATTTCTCCTTGTCTGAGAATAGACCCGGAGTAGACAACGTCACCCGTCTTGCGCTCCACCGGCAGTGACTCACCAGTAAGGGCAGATTGGTCCACTTCCACTGGGTCCCCCTCCAGTAATTTGGCGTCTGCCGGCACAATATCACCGATGCGCAGGCGGATGATGTCCCCCGGCACCAGTTCGCGGCTGGGTATAGTAGTCCAGGTACCATCTCGCTTGACCTTTGCCTGTAGCGCCAGTTTTTCCTTAAGTGCGGCAATGGCATTGCCTGCCTGGTGTTCCTCCCGGAAGCCAACGACAGCGTTCATTACCAGCAGGAACATGATAATGCCGAGGTCAGGCCAGTGGCGCAGCACTCCTGACAGGATTGCCGCCACCATGATCATCACCGGGATAGGTCCCCAGAAGTAGGAGAGGAATTTCAGGACTGGATTGACTTTTCTCTCAGTAATCTCATTGTAGCCGTACTGAGCCAGACGGCGTTGTGCCTCAGCCCGGCTAAGGCCGTCAGGGGAAGAGCCAAGACGCTTTAGCAGTTCTGCCAAGGGCAAATCTTTTAGTTGCGTTTCGGTAGTCTGAAGCGTCTTAGCCCTAGCTTTGGGCTGGTTTTCCTTCCCCTCTTCGCGATTGCCCATGAGGTGTGTCCCCCCAAAGATTGTAGCACCTTCTCTTTGCCCTGAAAAATGCCTGTGCAAAGCCCTTTAATTCTTTATTCATAAATACTCATTGCATCGCTTAATCTAAAATCTGCCTCAAAAGAGTTGAGGAGGTCAAGGTATTGTTCCAGGTAGCGCGTCAGTAGAAACTTTTGCCTCACCGTTTCCTTAGCCTTTTTCCCAAGTTCTTCTCGCAATTTCCTATCTTTAACCAGCTGGACGACCCTTCCTGCTGCCTCCTCAACGGAAGAGACCAGGAAACCGTTAACTCCATCCTCAATCTGGTAACGAATGCCACCCACATTCCCCCCGATGACCGGGGTTCCTTTCCACATCGCCTCGGCAACCGTGAGGCCAAATCCTTCGCGAATCGATTTCTGCAGGATGACGGCTGCCCGACGCTGGAGAGCATTTACCAGCGCCCCATCCTGGCGGCTGAGGATAATGATGCGTTCTTCCTGGCAGTCCAGCAGGGATTTATACACCTGCGCGCCTTCTGGATCATCAGTGGCCACATTACCCAATAGCACAAGAGTGCAGTCCGCTTTCTTTCTTGCCAGTCTGAAAGCCTGAATAACCCCTTCCGGGTCTTTCCAGCGGTCAAAGCGGGAAACTTGCACCACCAGGGGAAGGTCAGTGGGAATATTGTAATAATCCAGACGTTCATCTATTTCATCCTGGCTCATTTCCCGGTTGGTGATGGAGAAGGGGTCTATGGCCGGCATGAAGAACAACTGCGGCGTCTTCAGTTCCTGCCTGTAGTCTTTGCTGCTGAGGATAACCGCATCATACTTTTCTATGAACGGAATCAGGTAGTTCCAAAGTTCTCGGTTCGGGTGCGACAGGTCGATGTGACAGCGCCAGATCCAGGGACAATCCTTCCTGTAGTGATTTATCATGGGAAGTGGTTGGGGGTCGTGAACAATAACCACGTCATGATCCAGGTGGTTTCGAATGGCATTCTCGTAAACGACTTGCTCGTAGAGCTGCATTTTCCTATCGGTAAGATTAATCTTGCTACCCTGCAGAGCATTATGAATCTTTTTGGTCACGCTGAAGAAGTCCGGAGGACCATGAATCGCCCTCCAACCTGTCTTTATACCCAGACTGTTCATCAAAAGCGTCGACGATGACAGAAGCTGTGACACGCCGCCGCCGTAATATGTCGAATTCACATTGACCACATGCAAATCTTGCAGCAGCCTGGCCTTTTCTCTAATGCGCTCGATTGTTTCTGCCCCCACGAACTGCTCATAGTCTTCGACCTGAACGATTCTGTCATCTTCCATAATTATTTATCTCCTTTCGCAGCTCCGAGTATCTATTCGACTTTGAGTTCTCTTATGAATTTGGCTGTTTCCTCAGGCAAGGCGGTATTGATGTTGATGCCAGAACCGATCTCGAATCCCGCCACCTCAGTGAGCCGAGGAATGATTCTCAAGTGCCACAGATAGTAATTCTTGTTCTCGTCCCCCACAGGGGCGGAGTCAATGACATAGTTGAAATCAGGGTTATTAAGCCCCCGATACAGCTTGAGCAGGACTATTCGCAGGACATGGGCCAGGTTCGCCAGGTCTTCTGTCGAGGCGTTGCCAAAGGAGGCTTGGTGTGTCTTTGGCACGACCCAGGTCTCAAACGGCTGGTGGGAAGCAAAGGGATGAAATACCACAAATTTTTCTGTCTCCTTCACTACCCGCCTGCCTATCTTCAGTTCGCGTTCTACTAAGTCATCATAAAGGCATCGGCCGGTATTATCATAATGGCGGATGGCCACTTCGTATTTCATTCTGATATGCTTTGGCACCACGGGCGCAGCTACTAATTGTGAATGGGGATGCTCCAGGGAAGTACCCGCTGACGCTCCCTGGTTCTTAAAGATGATGATCAATCTTACAGAGGGTATCCGACTGAGGGTATTATATCTTTCCTGATAGGCGCGCAGAACATCCTCCACACCACCATCTTCCTGCAGGGCGAGAGGTTGGTTATGCTCTGGGGTTTCCACAATCACCTCGTGAACCCCTACACCGTCCATGTCCAAGAAGAAACCTTCATCTTCTCTCCTTATGGTGCTGCCCCCGGGTGTGAGAGCGGCGAACTGGTTGGCAAAGGCCCTCACTCGCCAGCTTTGTCCGTTTTCACCCGGGTATGAGAGGGTCTCGGGCGGTGTCTTGGCCTCGTTGCCGGGGCAGAAAGGGCATGAAGGTAAGAAGGCGGGCAATTCGGGCTTGGCCCGCTGACGGACAAAGTCATGAGGCCTCTTAGCCCTTTCCTTGGCCATAATAACCCACTCTTCAGTAGTAGGGTCCTGCCTTATCTCAGACATACATTGCCTCCATTTCGCAAGGGCTCACAGAGCTTCCGTACCCATAGTCTTGCTGCCGATGGCATGATAGAATCAAAGCATGCAAAGCATGCGTCGAATAGTAAACACGTTATCAGAGAAGGATATTTGGACCGTTCTAAAGCGGATAATTCTTGCCAACTTAGCTTTTATAGGTGTGTTTTTAATATTGAACATTATTATTGATTTCGAGGAATTTCACAAAAGGCTTCCTTTTTCCAGCGTGTTGGAATATCAAACTGCGGCCATCATCATTCTTTCCGTTATAGAAGTCCTGATCTTAATGGTCATCATTCGACGGTGGTTCCACTCAAGGCGTCTCAGTATAGCTTCCGTCGAGAGATTATTGCAAGAAGGAGAAAATGAAGATGTCGAGTTCAAAGCATCTCTTCGTTGGGATTACAAAGAAAGAAGGGTTAATAAGGAGCTAGAATATGCTGTTGCAAAAAGCATTGCCGGATTTATGAACGCAGGGGGCGGCACCCTCCTAATTGGTGTCACTGACGAGAAAACACCTGTTGGATTGGACGTGGACTACAGTACATTGAAAAAGAAAAGTAGTGATGGCTTCATCCTTCATTTGATCCAGATATTAAATAATTATCTTGGCAAAGAGTATTCTGCCTTTTTGTCAGCAAATATTATTCACTTTAAAGGTAAAGATATTTGTAGAATTGAGGTGCTCCCATCAAATAAGCCAGTGTATGTAGTACGCGATGGGCAAGAAGAATTTTTTTTACGTGCATTGGCCTCCACACAACCAATGCAAATAAAAGAAGCTCACGAATACATCAAGATGCACTGGAAAGTCTGACTAGAAAAGAGCAGAACGTAGCAGGGTTTGGTAGGGGGTTCGAATTTTGTTCAGAAGAAATAATCACTTAGAAATTTTGACCTGACTTTGACACTCCCTGCCATGTCGACAAAGCTAAGGATCTGAAGCCCCGATTCAATTTCTGATTTCCAACCGAAAATTGATGTAAACACCAGACCTGATTTCGAACCCTGCCACTTCGGTGAGCCAAAGCCCTGAATGTAGTGAAGGGGAAGCGTGGCAATCCCGTCCCTCATTGTGTGAGCCAGCTAACCTATCCGTTCAAAGCCTTATACCATTTCTTGTTGAGCTTATAAATCTCTTTGAATTTACCAAAAAGCTCATCGTAGATGGCCCTGTTTCTACTGTCGGGGCTAAACGTCCTTTCAACCTTTATATATTCTCCTATATCCTCGAAGTTTTTTATATAACCCAGAGCGAAGCTGCCGAGCATGGCAGCTCCCCTTGCCACTGCCGTTTGCACATTTTCGACTCTTTGTATTTTCCTGTCCATTACATCAGCTATAATTTGGCACCAGAGGTCATTTGTCGCCCCGCCGCCGACTATCCGTAATTCATCGACCTTAGAATACAAATTCTCAACTGTAAATAAAGCCCACTTCAGGTTAAGGGCTATTCCTTCATAGACAGCACGGATTATATGACCTCGAGAATGATCAAGACTTAAGTTGTGCAGACCGCCCCGCACTGCATAATCATCAAGGGGACAGCGCTCACCAAAGAGCCAGGGAGTAAATATTAGCCCATCAGACCCTGGGGAAATGTTACTCGCCTCTTCTTCAAAAAGAGCATATGGTGGTGTTCCCGCTTCCACGTCTGTCTGCTTCCATAGCGCCTCTTTAGGATAGAGCACTTCTCTAATCAGCCATTCGAACGCCCCAGCAGATAGTTCCTGATGTCCCATGACAAGATAATATTTTTCAGGATAGGCGCTTCCGACGCAACCAGTGTAGTGAGTAATATCAACCTTCCGTTTTGTTACGTGGCCTCCTATCCAGCCCGATGTGCCCAAATTGATGTGGAGTTCCCCGTCATGCATTGCCCCTGAGGCAACCGCGGCACAGGTCATATCGCCTGCTCCATTTATTATCGGCGTCCCCTGTTTTAAACCTGTCTTTTTTGCTGCTTCTTCCGTCAAGCCGCCAACAATAAAAGTAGGGCTTTGGACTTCAGCAAGCTTTTCCATAGGGATACCAGCCATGTTACAGAGCTTCTGAGACCAATGATTATATTGAGGACTGTTCTTCCTGGTGTCGAGGAGCCACCATACTACCGCAAGGTCTGTGGATGTGACCATCTTGCCGGTCAGCTTGAAGATTATATAATCCTTTACATCAAGAAATTTGTAACAATTTTTATATATCTCAGGCAGGTTCTCCTCCAACCAGTAAATCTTCGGAATTTGGTCCTTACCGCTGGTTATGCCGGGTGCTCCGCCTGTTATGCGCAGGAAATTCAA
>Ga0315552_1000101_pt1 | contig 53626 bp, 12 predicted proteins | sample SalMarSW160170MG_2_FD_203102 | JGI IMG/M metagenome (GOLD analysis project Ga0315552, IMG submission 203102) | Salt marsh sediment microbial communities from the Plum Island Ecosystem LTER, Massachusetts, United States - Salt Marsh Sediment SW1601-70 ...
GACCCCCCTTGTAAAGTTCGACGTGACAACCAACGGGGCAGGCTCTTCACTGGTCATGATAAACTCCTCCCTGACCAACTCCTCAGGCCATGCAAACGTGACCTTCCTCCCCGATGGCCAGTTCTACAACGGGAACCAGACCTGGTACGGCTACATAGGCAGCGATGACGCCTGCTACAGGTACAACAAGACCGAGAACCTCACGGTTGAGATTGAGCTCAACTGGCCGCCAAGGTACGAGAACGAGACCATCAATGGCTACGTGGGCGAGGAGAGCACCTCGGTTTCACAGGGCTGGGGCGAGGGATGGACCTTCAACGTGACGGTATACGACCCCGAGAGCGACACCGTTGACGTGGAGCTCCAGCTCAACACAGGCTCTGGCTGGTTCAAGCTGGACAACCAGACCTGCACGGAGTGCTCTTACTGGGAGACCAAGAACTTCACTATCTCCCTCGACTGCGGCAACGTATCAAGCCTTGCCCAGTACAGGTTCATAATAACCGATAACGAGAGCAACCAGAACACCACCACAGCGCGCTCGTTCACCACAGAGGAGGACGACGTCACCTACCTTGTAATCTGGGGCCACGAGAACGTGACCAACCGCTCCGCTGACCTGCTCAACCTCTCCCTGCACGTCCGGATAATGGACGAGAACGGCTCCTATGCCCAGCCGAACACCACCATGTACATCACCAAGGTAGGGACAGGTGGCGGGGCGTCCTGGGACAGCGGGCATCTCCTAACAGCAAACGACACAGGCGAGGTCCTGTACGACTTCTTCCCGGAATGCGACAACGCCTCCACGCCCACAGAGAACGAGGAGTACGAGGTAGGGCTGCACGAATGGTACGTGAAGGTGGAGGACAGCAACACCTGCTACAAAGCCACGCAGTCTTCCACATACAACTTCACCGTCTACGGTTCCCTGTACCCCGCAATAGACCTCCCTGACGGCTCCCAGAACTTCTCCATAGGCGAGATAGTGCTCCTCCAGGGCTTCATAGAGAACTACTGTGAAGAGCCCATGGCAGTCAACACCTCCACTCAGATAAGCTATATGCTCAACACCACGGACTACGGCGACTACTGTTCACCAATATCCAGAATCGGAGCCAACGTCTACAAGTGCAACTGGCTTCCCTGGCAGGAGGCAGAGTACGGCTACTACAACGTGACCATGTGGGCCAATTACTCCTACTACTACGAGAACACGACCATCTCACCGGACATCTTCTACCTGACAACCTCCCCGATACTTAAGGCAGGAAACGTGACCCCCAGGTCCGGGCCCTGGTCAGGCAACTTCAACTTCACTGTCAACGTATCAGACAACCTCGGGGACACTGTCAACGTCACGCTCCAGTACCAGGTCGTGGGACAGGGCTGGCAGGACTATTCAACACAGTCCTGCACAAACTGCTCTGACAATGGCGCACTGAACTACACCGAGCTGAACTGGACGGGTGTGACCTATCCCTGTTCCGGTTATGCCGGGCAGCTGATGAAGTTCAGGTTCAACGCCACCGACGAGGAGGGCAACATGAAGATATCGGACCCGATAAACCCCGGGCAGTACGTAAACAACGACGACACCTTCCAGATACAGAAGGATAACGTGAGCATAATCTACATCTCCGGAAACAACACCAACTCATCCCTTTCGATTCCTGCCGAATTCATAGTGAGGCTGTATAACAACGACAAGCAGACATATGACCTCTCGCCTGCATCAACCGTTACGTTCAACGTAACCACCAACGGCGAGGGCGGTGACTACACGACTGCCGGGACGAACACGACGAACGCCACGGGGTATGCCACGTTCTACTTCCTACCTGACGATTATTACATCACCGGGATACAGGACTGGATAGCCTACGTTTCAACAACAGAGACGTGCTACAGCTACAACGTTACGGATGTCCAGAAGGTCAACACCCAGGTCCATGCGCCCCTGCTCGAGAACGAGAACGTTTCCATGCTGTCCGGCGGTTGGGGTTATGAATGGAACTTCTCCGTGGACGTATATGACGAGTACGACAACGTGACCGTGCAGCTCTGGAGGTCAACCTTCCCTGTGGGTGCCCCATGGACACTGATGGACGAGGACTACTACAACAACTCAGGAAACTGGGAAACCCTCAACTTCACCCCCCAGTTCACGTGCGACAACATCGGGCTCTGGTACTACAAGTTCAACGCCACTGACGAGTACCAGAATTCCAACACGACCACACCCAGCTCCTACAGGAACTTCACCATAACCCAGGACCCGGTGGTATTCGAATACCAGCAGGGAGACGACTCAACCGCCAACAGGTCAGGCGACCAGACAGACACCCTGATACTGAGGATATGGGACGGCAACGGCACCGAGCTGCTTGATTTCAACGTGACATTCTACGTGGAGACCAACAGCTACGAGTATGACAGCGGCATAAACATCACAACCAACTCCTCCGGCCATGCCGTTTATGATTTCAATGCCTCATGCACCCCGACCAGGTACGAGGTGGGCGTGCAGAACTGGAAGGCAGAGACCGATGGATACCGGTGCTATGCAGACAACTCCTCTACAGAGTACGACCTCACCGTAATGGGAGACTTCAACGTGTCATTTGACTGGCCCCTTGAGGAGAACAAGACCGTGGGGGACAGGATAAGGTTCGAGGCCTCCATATGGGATGACTGCCAGGCCGAGCTGGGCGGGGCCACGGTAAGGTTCAACGCGAGCGGCCTGACCGAGGACGAGTGCAGCGCGGTCACGAGCCCCGTGACGGGTTACTACAAGTGCTCCGAGACTCCCCAGGGCCTGGATACAACCGGCTACAGGCAGGGGTGGTACAACGCCACCCTGAACGCGACCAAGGACTACTACTACATGAACGAGACCGTTAAGACCAACATGAGCAATGGAGGCTTCTTCTACCTCTACATATACCCACTCCTTGAAGACCCCGCAGTGGTGCCGACATCGGAGGGCTGGTCCAGGAAATTCAACTTCTCGGTTAACGTCACCGACGACCCCTTGGACAACGTCACTGTCCAGCTCTGGCACAGCAGCTCGGGGGGAACAGGCGGGGAGTGGCTGCAGCTCGACGGGGACCTTTACTGCGAGGACTGCAACGACACCGTTCTGAACTGGACGGACATAAACTTCAGCTGCTCCTACAAGGGCACGGTAAACTTCAAGTTCAACGCATCTGACATCGACGTCAAGACAGACAGCGAGGAGAGCTCCTTCACCGTGGAGGCAGACGATGTCATAGTGGAGTACGGCGGCTCGGGCAACGACACCGAGATAAACCGCTCCGCAGACACCATAACCCTGTCTACCAAGGTCAACGACACCGACGCGAACGAATACGTCCCTTCAGGCGTGTATGGCAGGCTCTGGGTCACGACTGACGGCTCCGCATACTCGGACCTCGGCCTCATAACGACCGATGCGGACGGCTTCTTCAACGAGACCTTTCCCCCGGGCGGGGACGAGTGCGACTATGACGTTGGAATCCAGAAATGGAAGATGCAGACCAGCGACACCTGCTACGCCAGCCAGAACTCGAGCGAGCACTACGTGGCCGTTTACGGGGACCTATACGCGGACATCATCCAGCCAACCGGGCTCCAGCAGTTCTCCGAGAGCGAGACCGTTCCCATAGTGCTCAAGGGAAACCTTACCGACGACTGTAGCCAGGGAGTTTCCAACGCGGAGGTCAACTTCAGGCTTGACGGACCAATGACCTACTGGTGCCCGGAGTCCGGATATGTGACCAACCTGACCGGCAGCATCTACCAGTGCGACTGGAACTCCTCGGGCAAGGCCGGCGGTGACTACAATATAACCATGTTCGCCTACAAGAGTTACCACAACAACGACACTGACCTCGAGGAGGACGCCTTCCACCTCTCGGTCCCGATACAGATTCTGAACGAAATGGCAATCCCCGATACCCCTGATGACGCCCCATGGGGCAGGAACTACACCTTCAGCGTGAACGTCACGCACATCAACGACGTCTACCTGTGCCTCTGGGAGAGGCCCGCAGGCCTCAGCTTCACTGAGGTGGAGTGCAGGAACGTGACCGTGCCCACGGGCAAGACCGAGCTCTTCTACCACCAGTACTCGGTCAGCGACTACGACACCAGCGCCACCAGGGAGTGGAAGTTCAACGCCTCTGAGAGGGACACAGGCGCATCCCCGCAGACCACGTCAACCCATACGCTGACCCTGACCCCGGACAACCTGACCATGGGAACCCTCTACGATGAGGACGGCAAGCCCGAGGTCTTTGTCGAGGCCCCCTCCCACATGGTTGAGGACCTGGGCAACTGCCCCTCGGGAAGGTACCAGCACATCATAGTCTTCAATGACGAGGAAGACCCCGTAAACGTCACCGGCATGGTATTCTTCGAGGGTGACCCAAGCGAGACAACGTCCATGATGGAGACAGGTGCCACGTTCTCGGTGCATTCATATTCCGAGTCTGCAGCACCCGACTACGCCAACAGGGACAGCGGAGACCTCTATTGGTATGAATGGGGCTGGAGTAACGGGACAATAGGCGTGACCATACAACCCGGGGAATACCATGTCTTCTGGGCCCAGGTTACTCCGCTGGGTGAGCAGAGCTTCCCCTACAGGCCCATAGGGTCAGGCTACTACAATTCCACTGTCTATCTGGGGGACGGCCAGGCTGTCGGTTCCGGTAACTATGACATGGGCATGCTCCCTGACCACGGAGGGGCCCTCCACTTCAGGCTCGACCTGGAGCAGGGCGACTCCCTGCTATCCGATGAGGATTCAGACTACTGCTCAAGCCCCTACAACTGGTTTACCAGGGAGAACAGGACAGCAAACCGCTCTGACATCCTGGATGTCCTCATCCCAGTCTGGCTCGAGGCAGAGAACAGCGGAAGGGGGGAGATACTCTCGTTCAGCACCAACGTAACATTCCCGAGGGGGTGGAACTACATCCTCGGGACAGCCAAGGTCAACGGCCGGGGGGTTCAGAAAATCACACACTACCTCATCAACGGTGTGGACAGGCTGGTCTGGACATTTGACGGTGACGACCCAAGCTGGATTGACCAGTACAAGGACAACCAGTCCATGGGGCAGGCCTACCTCACCTTCCAGGTCAAGTCAGCCTGCCCCTATGAGGGCGCATACGTCTGGGAGATAAACGCCACCAACATCCAGCAGGAGGATTACGACGAGAACCACACGGACTACGTCAACCTCACGACCTTCTGCTTCGCGCCAAACAGGGAGGACACTCCCAAGAACACCCAGGTCGAGAGGCAGGGCTCTGCAACAACACCCCTCTTCGTGGACGTTTTCGACATAATCCTGGGCGAGTACGCAGACTCCTCCACGACCGAGCAGGTATTCTACAACGTCACGACAGACGGCAGCGTCTACACCAACCAGCACCAGGGCGGTGAGATGAAGGTACTGACAACAGACTCGGCCCCCCACATGTACGCCAACTTCAGCTTCAACCCAGGATGCTCGCCATTCTACCAGGCAGGCGTCCAGAACTGGTTCGCCTACACCAAGAGCGACGCCTATGATTACCACAAGGACAATGTCAACTCCTCCTCAATATACAACGTGACCATAATAGGCCAGCTCGAGCCCAACATCACCATACCCTACGGCGACTACCTCAAGGGCGAGACAATAAATATAACCGTGGATGTCGTGGGCGACTGCAACGAGGACATAACCACGGCCACCATAAACGTGACCCTGAAGAGCCAGGACACCCTGAACACCTATGAGTGCACCAATGTCACCAACTGGGGTGGCGGGAGCTACAGCTGCTACTGGAACTCGTCTGTAATAGGCTTCGACTACGCAAACTACACCATCTACGCCAATGCCTCGGACGTGGCTTACTACAACAACGGGACCGATATCGAGACAGACGCCTTCTCAGTGAACCCCCCAGTATCAAAAATCAACGTAACAGCCATGTACGTCCCTGATGAGATATTCCAGAACAGGAGCTTCGTGGTCAATGCCACAGTAACGGTGACAGAGAAGGCCTCTGAACAGGTGAATGCTACACTTGAAGTTCCGCTTGACTGGCAGGTCCTGCCGAGCAGGACCCAGAACCTTAGCGCAATGGGAATAGATGACTCCAAGGACGTAGGCTGGGAGGTCTATGTGAACTCCTCATATGAGGTCAGCTACGTAATCAACGTATCAGTCAACAACACAGAGGAGCAGGAGGACAGGAACATCACGACAGTCTTGGCATACAGATTCCTAGACCTCGGCTGCCCGGCCTCTGCAATACACTACAACACGAGCGGGGATTCTGAGGACGATGTCACAACCCAGTTCTGCTCCGTGGACGTCACCCTGGGGGCCTCCCTTGACGACAGCTCACTCGAGGCAGACCTCACAGCAGGGCAAGAGCCTGAGGAGAGTGTCGAGGCTGCCTGGCCATGCGAGGGCGGGGACTATAGGATAGGGAACCTGACCGCCTACTGGGAGGGCAGTTCGGGCCCATCCAGGGCAAGGGTCTATGCGTACAACGGAACGGACTGGTTCAACGTCCTGCACAGCCAGGACATCGGCGACAACGCTGAAGAGCAACCGGTTTCTATAATGCAAAATCAGATAGCCCCCAACGGGACAGGTTACTGTATAATCAGGATAGAGAACGCAGGTGGTAACGGCCTTATGCTGGATGCGCTCTTCCTCCAACTCTACTACAGGCCGTCTGTCTCGGTTATAGACATAAAGCCGGCCATTGCAGGAGATGAAACCAGCGGGATGGAGAAGGGTGACGGAAACCTCAACGTAACGGTCAGGGTCCAGAACACCCTCAATGCCTCATACACCGTGAACATAACCCTGAACATAACCAACTCCTCAGGAGGCGTGATATACAGCCAGACCCAGACAGACGTCCCCCTCGACAAGGGCACGACAGTCTACGAGAACTTCACGGAGATTGACACCAGCTCCTGGGGTTCCGGAACCAAGTACCTTAATGCCTTTGTTGATTACAACTCCAGCCAGGCAAAAAGGAGGGAGCAGTTCGAGTTCAGGAACGTTTCCTTCTCTGTCCTGGGCCCTGACTACATGTGCCCCTCGACCACAGAGGAACTGAACGTGACCGTATCCCACCTCTTCGCTGACAGGGTATACTACAACATAAGCGTTTCTGTCCCGGCCGGATGGACAGTCTCGCCCCAGTACCAAGAAGCGAACCTTACATCCACCTCAAGCTTCTACTTCAACCTTACCTCCTCGGGCTCGCCAACCGGAAGCTCCCTGGTTAACACGACGGTCAGCTACACCTATCCCGATTCCTATGCAAAGTCGATAGAGCATGAAAAGACGATAATAAACGACTATGTCCCGATACTGGAGGTTACAAGGGAATCCCCGGCCAGCCTGAGCAACTACACGGATTTTGATGTCAGGCTTTTTGTCCACAACAAGGGCTGCGTCCCTGCCTATGACGTAAGGCTGAACGAGACGACGCCCTACGGGTGGACCGTCTATGACGCCTCCATCAACCTCGGCGGAACCCTGAACGGCCAGATAATAAGCTGGGACTTGGGAGAGATAGGGGTGAACTTCTACAAGAACCCCTCCTATACCATAAAGGCCCACTTCCTGGAGGACCAGGTTGGTCCGTTCTACTGGAACTCTACCTGGAAGGACAACGTCAGCAGCAGCTACCAGGCAAACCAGACCCTCTACTTCAGGGTGAGAACAAAGTGGGAGGAGCACATGCGCTTCGAGCTCAACACATCCTCGTTTGAGGGAAGGTCCGCAGAACTTAACGCGACAACGAATTACACCCTGATAATTGAGAACGTTGGGGAGGCCTCATCCGCAGGCGACTGGAACGCCACACTCTATATACCACCCTCATGCACGCCGGACTACCTGGGCGGGGGTTCATGGGACTCGGGCAACCGGACAATATCATGGAACGTGAGCAGCGACCTTGCCCAGGGGCAGACACAGAAGTTCAACTTCAGCATGAACTGCACCGAGACAGGACCACTCGTGCTCCTTGCAGCTGCCATCAGTGACCAGAGGGGCGAGGCTAGCTACTACAACAGCACCAACTACAACTGCTCAGGCAGGAGCTGCTTCTCCCAGAATACCCATACCTTCCAGAACCCCGGTATGCCATACGAGAGCCTGAGCGAGCTCGACTTCCTTATAAACTACACCAGGACAGGGAGCAACATGACAATTGGCGAAAGTATAGTGAACATGACCGGAGACACGGGCTATGTAATACCGGTCTGGCAGAACTTCACCTTCAACGAGAGCAGCGGAGAGCTCTGGGTGAACAGGACCGTGACAGATGACGAGAGCAGTGAGTTCAACAACCAGCAGCATCAGATAGGCGTATACTCCCATTCCGACGCCACGATGCAGGCAGACGGAAGCATAATTATAAAACAAATAAGCTACAGCTGGAAGTACGGCAAGAAATTTAACGAGCAGGAAGGCCTTTTCCTTAAGGTAAAGCCGATACACTACCCGCTTCTTGAAAACCCAGACGTGAACCCCTACTCTGTTGGGTGGGGCGAGGGCCACAACTTCACTGTAGATGTCTATGACAGCGGGGACAACGTGACGGTCTACCTGTGGGAGGCATTCAGTGCCTCGGGCCCATGGACGCTCAAGGACAGCCAGCTATATTCAAGCCCCGGGAGCTGGGCCACCCTGAACTTCACCGAACACCACAACTGCTCTGAGGTGGGAACCAAGTATTACAAGTTCAATGCCACTGACGAGTTCGGCTACAGCAACGAGACCTCCTCCGGCAGCTTTTATATAGACTACGACGACCTCGTCATTACAGAAATCCAGGGAGACGGCTCAGTAGCGAACAGATCCGGTTCACAGATAGACACGCTCATACTCTATCTTCAGGACGAGAACGGCTCGTTCATATATGATGTGAACATAACCTTCTACGTTACCACGAGCGGGTTCAACTGGGACGACGGGACTAATGAACCCACGAATGACACAGGTTATGCTACATACGATTTCGATGCCAAGTGCTCATCTCCAAAATACGAGGTGGGCAGCCACCAGTGGAAGGGAGAGGTCACTGGCCAATCCTGCTACAACGACAAGGTATCAAGCCTTTATGACATGACCATAATGGGAGACCTCAATGTGACCCTTCTGGACCCGTCAAATACAAACTACACAGAGGGCGATACTGTCACCTTTTACGGATATCTTACAAACGACTGCGATGACCTTCTCCAGGGATACCCTTTGGAGTTCAGGCCCTGGCACGATACCTACATAGAATACCTTGATGCAGAGAACCTGCCCGGCGGCTACTACAGGTATTACTGGTCAACCCTGGGTGGCAAGCCAGGTGGCTGGTACAACATAACAATAAACGCCACCGAGCTCACCCAAGACACCTACTACAGCGACCAGAAGGATTATATCTACCCGAATGTTACAGAGCCGATACATGCATTCTACCTCGAGATTGCACCGAGGCTCAGGGAGGCGAACGTGACCCCGAGGCAGGATGGATGGTCCTACCAGAGGAACTTTACCGTAAACGCCAGCGACGAGGCCGAGGACACCCTGACGGCATATGCCTGGCAGAGGGAGTCCACAGGGGAATGGGAGCAGATTACGCCCTCGAGGCAGTGCACCAGTTGCGACAACGCCACCATGAACTGGAGCGCCAGCTACACCTGCTCTGACCTCACAGGGGAGACCGCGACCATGTACTTCAAGTTCAATGCCACGGACGGGACCCTTAGCTACACCACAAGCGTCGCGAGCGGGGACTATGTGGGTGATGACAATTCATTCATCCTGGAGAGGCAGGATGTAATCCTTGAGCATTCCTATGGCGACGAGACCGCCGTGAACAGGACAGGCCCCGGCTCGGCCACGCCCCTGATACTCAATGTGACAGACACAGACAGGAACCAGGTGGCATATCCGCCGGCAGCAACAGTTGTGTTCAATATCACCACCGATGCGGGCCCGGGCTTCCTCCTGGAAGGCTCCAACACGACCAATGACACCGGAGAGGTTACCTACTATTTCAACCCGAACTGCAGCTACCATGTGGGCAAGCAGTACTGGCAGGGCTTCACCCAGGACGGCTGCTACAAGACCAACCAGTCCGGGACCTTCAACGTCACGGTCATAGGCAACATAGTCCTCAGCGCCTCGGCCGAGAACTCCACCTACCACCAGGAGGAGAACATAACAGTCTGGATAAATGTTACAGATGACTGCGGCACCTTCATATCCGTATCCTTCCTGAACGTGACCCTGAGGTACAATGAAAGTATTGCATACAACTGCACGAACCTTTATGAATGGAACACCGGGAACTATTCCTGCAACTGGTCGACCACCAAGCAGGATGTAACCGGATACTATGACATAGTGATGGAGGCCTCGAACCCGCCCAACTACAACAACGGAACCAAGGAGGAGATACACGACTTCATGCTGATCTCCTATGAGAACAACAACCCGATGCTGAGCAACGAGAATGTCATCCCAGAGGGATGGGGTACCCTGACAAACTTCAGCGTGGATGTGGAGGACCCTGACTTTGACAACGTCACGGTCTGGCTCTGGGAGGGGGACTCCGGAAGCGGGCCCTTCACCCTTATAGACAGCCAGACCTGCTGGGATTGCGAGCCAGGCGAGACCCTCAACTTCTCTACCTACCACAACTGCCAGGACGCCCAGGCACCGAAATACTACAAGTTCAATGCGAGCGATGCCCAGGGCGGGACAGACTCGACACCAACAAACCAGTTCCAGGTCGAGCCTGACAATGTAACAGTGTACGTAAGGGAGGGCAGCCTTGCCCAGGTGAACAGGTCTCTGGACCAGCTCTCCACAGTGGTGATAATCCAGGTCTATGACAGCGACAACCTGACCTATGTGGGCCAGGATGTCAACACCAGCCTCTTTGTGGCCTATAGCGGGACAAGCTATGATTCCGGCCTGACCAACACCACCAACTCCTCTGGCCACGCAAGATTCTACTTCAACCCAAACTGCTCTTACACTGTGGGGGACAGGAACTGGATAGCCGGCACATACGGGGACCAGTGCTATGATGATGAGACGAATTCCCCGCCACAGACCATGAGGATATACGGCGACCTTGTAATCAACTTCACCAACATATCCTGCCCGGGCGGCTTCTGCTTTGACGGCGATAACGTCACCATAAGGGCCAACCTCTCAGATGAGTGCGGAACCCTCCTGAACGAATCGAATGCGATTATAAATGTCACGCACGATACCTACAACAGCGAGTGCGACGTGAATGACGAGGGTGACGGCTACTACAACTGCACAAGGGAGGTAGCAGGCACCCCAGGGGGCTGGTATGCCGTCCACGCCAGGGTTGACAGGGGCTTCCATAACCCGGAATACATAGTAAACAGCACCGGCTTCTTCCACCAGATAGGGCCATATCTATATGCCGAGCAGGTCACGCCCAGCAACGTGCCCTGGGGCAACAACCCCGCAAAGTCCACCTTTACATTCAATATCAATGTCTCTGACGATGACGACAACATAACCCTGAGGCTCTATATGACCAAGACCCCCCCCGACTGGGGGCTTCCCAAGGACAGCCAGAGCGTTCAGGACTACCTGAACCAGACCGTGACCCTGAGCGAGCAGTTCACGGCATGCGCTGACGTGGGAACCTGGTACTGGAAGATAAATGTCTCTGACACAAGCGACCTGAACGACACCACCTCAGGCTCGGACACCGTGGAAGTAACCAATGTCAATGTGACATTCAGCATCCTGCAGGGCAACGACTCCGTTGTCCAGAGATACGGCAGCAACAAGACCCTTCTCCATGTCAGGGTGATAAACAACTACACCGGCGGGGTTGAGGGCATGCCGGGAAACACGGGCTACTTCTGGGTCACGACAACGACAGGCGGAGAGTTCTCCCAGAACCACCAGGACGGTCTCATGACGAACACGACCAAGAACGATGGCAACCTCACAATGTATTTCAATCCGGGGTGCTCGGGCCCGCACTACTGGGCAGGCCCCCAGGAATGGAAGGCAGGGGTTACCTTCTCGAGCTGCTACAACAACGCCAACTCCTCTGAGTTCAATGTCAACATAACAGGAATTCTGACTCCCAATATAACCTACCCGATTGGCGTCATCCCATTCCTCAAGGGCGACCCAGTCCCGATATGGGGGGATGTTGAGGATGACTGCGGTCCGATATCAGGCATAGACGTGGACTTCTCCATAGACAACTTCTGGACCCCGCCTGCTCCCAATGACTGGGCCAACGGGAGCTACAACACTACCTGGGACAGCACCGAGGGCTCGATTGGGAGGCACGACGTAAACATGACCGTGACCAACGAGTCCTATGACGTGAACCAGGACTGGGAGGAGGATGCCCTTATCCTGGTCGTAAAGCCCCAGCTGAGGAACCCCTTCACAGACGTGGGAATCGGCGGGGCCGACGGGTGGGGCCATAACTTCACCTTCAAGGTGGAGTACTGCGACCAGGACGGAGAGGACACCGTCAACATCTCGCTCTGGGTTTCCAGTTCCACGCTCGGGCCCTGGACATTCATAGACTCCACGGACGTCTCGGGCTGCACCTGGAGCAACGTGACCTTCCACCACAACTTCTCCTGCCAGGACTACCTGGAAAATATCCAGTACTTCAGGTTCGTGGCCAATGACACATACAACTACTCGAACGAGACCCAGTCCCAGCTCTTCCATCTCCAGAGGGACAACGTCAGCCTCTATTCATACTATACCTCGGCCTCCCAAGTCAGCAGGGAGGGCGATGAGACCATATTCTTCTCCATCTTTGTCAACGACACCGACAGGGGAGGGGACGTGGGTGCGGGTGTGAACGGCTCCTTCTGGGTCTCCATAAATAGCACCACAGGGCTTCTGGACTCAGGCCATCCCAGGGAGACCAACATCTCAGGGGCCCTGAACTACACCTTCAACGCGACCTGCGATTACCCCACGGGCTCCCAGTACTGGTTTTCAGGGGCCCTGGACGACCAGTGCTATGATGACGAGAACGACACAACCCAGCACTACTTTGACATCCTGGGCCAGCTAAAGCTCTCCCTCGACCAGCCGCCCAACATGTCTGAGTTCAATGTGACTGACGACATCTTAATGAACTGGACGGTCTTCGGGGACTGCGAGAGCAACATATCCGGAGTCACCAACACCGTAGAGATATACCAACCCCTCAACGACTCCTACTGCTCCGGCTGGAATGAGGAGCCCAACGGCGTCTACAACTGCACCTGGAACTCCACCAGCCAGCCAGAGGGCAACTGGACCATCAATATCACGGCTGAGAGGGGCACATACAACTCGAACGAGACATCATGGCTCTACAGGTTCTGGCTGGAGAACCGCGACCCGGTGTCTAGCCAGGCCACCGCAGACCCCATGTCAGGGGGCTGGGGCGCCACCTACATGTACAATATAACCATAGACGACCCGGAGGCTGACGAGACTGTCTGCACCCTCTACACAAATACCACGGGCTCGGGCTGGGTGGAGCGCGGCTACGACGTGGTCCAGTGGACAGGCAACTGCACAATCCTGGTCAGCGACTTCATCTCTGATGACATGGGCCCGACCCAGTTCAGGTTCAGGATAAACGACACCTTCAATCTCTACGAGACAGACAACCTTACAGGGCCGGCACTCTCCGAGGACAACGTGACCGTCACCTTCATCCATGGCAACCACACGGGCGGCTCAGAGGGCTCTGTCCAGAGGAGCGGACAGGATTACACGAACCTCATAGTCAATGTCTATGACGAGGACAGGGGGAATTACCCCCAGGGCGTGAACGTGACCTTCTGGATTACCTATTCCGGCACGAGCAAGGACAGCGGCAACACAACCACCACGGATTCATCAGGCAATGCGACCGACTCCTTTGATCCGGGCTGCGGTCCCAAGTACGGTGTGGGGAACCAGACCTGGCTGGCCGGGATCACGGATTCCAGCTACATCAATAAGAACACCACAGACAACTACACTGTTTATATAACGGGTTCCCTGACAAACCAGGTCCAGATACCCAACGGAACCGAGCACCTCCGGGGAACCAACGTGACCGTCAGGGCCAATGTAACCGATGACTGCCAGGATGTAATAACAGGCGCGGGCGTGACCTACCAGATGAGGAATGTGAGCCTGTATGAGTGCGTCTACAAGTCCGAGGAGGGCTCCGGATGGTACAACTGCTCCTTCAACACCTCTGATATGGAGCCCATGGGCTACAATCTCACTGTCAACAGCTCCAAAACAGACCACGCCAGCGAGAGCCTGACACTGGAGTATGTCGAGACAGAGACCAGCTTCTGGGTAGAGACCGAGCCCTGCATGTCCGGGGTTGTGGCCATCCCCTGGGTCGGGGGCTGGTCAGAGACCTTCAATTTCACGGTCAATGTGACGGACGAGGACTATGACCAGGTAATAGTCTACGGCTACTTCAGGACAGAGGAACCGGCACAGGGTTCATGGAACCCCCTTGGGGCGGGGAGCGACAGCGGAAGCGGCATAAACTGGACAGCCTTCTTCCAGCACCAGTTCGGCCCGGGTTACGTAAGCACGATACTCTCTGTGATGTTCAATGCAACAGAGGATGATGAATGGTGGTTCAACACCACACCAGTCAATTTCACTGTAGAGGAGGATGACGTTAACTATACGCACACCCAGGGCAACGAGACCACTGTGAACAGGGTGGGCAATGACAACAAAACCCTGATAATATATGTCTGGGACCAGGACGACCCCGCGCACCCGCCAGCCAGCACCAACAACCCCGAGGGCAGGTTCTGGATAACCACCAACGCCTCTGACCCGGGGTCCTGGGACTCCGGAACCTCGAGGCAGGTGAATGACACAGGATACATCAAATACGAGTTCAACCCAGACGGCTCCTGTACCTATGGCGTGGGCAAGCAGCTCTGGAAGGTGGGCCTTACCACCTCATCACAGTACTACAAGGAATCCAACTCCTCAGAGACATGGAACATAACCATAACCTCTGAGTTCACCCCTGACCTCATAACCCCGCTCAACAAGAGCTTCAGAAAGGGCATTGATCCCGTCCTGCTGAGCGCAAACCTCACGGACCTTGCCTCGGGGTGCGGCCTTGTAAGCGACGCCAACGTGAGCTTCTATATCCACAGGAGCGGATACTCTGACTATTACTGCCAGGCAGCCGAGACCTCCAACCCGGGAATCTATAACTGCACCATACCTGCGGCAGAGACAAACAACCCCGGATGGGTATACGGGTGGTATAACATGACCATCAACGCGAGCAGAGAGTTCTATGCGAACATATCGGAAACCTTCAATGACACGTTCTACATAGGCTCAGACCCCGTCCTCTCCATAACAGGCACCGGGGTCACGCCGTTCTCAGAGGGCTGGGGAAGAACATTCAACTTCACCGTGGATGTCTATGACCTGGACGGAAACAACGTCACCGTCCGCCTCTACAAGAAGCTGTTCAGCGAGAGCGACTACACCCATCTCCAGACAAAGGAATGCGCTCCGTGCTCCAGTGACCAGTACAACCCGACCGTAATGACATTCGTGGTTGACACCTTCACCTGCAGCGACATAGGCAGCTCCAACTTCAAGTTCAACGCCACAGACACCCACGACTTCACTGACGAGTCGGACATAAAGTCCTTCACTGTCCAGAAGGACAGCGTAAACTATCAGGCAAGGACCCAGAACAACACAGACACGGTCAGGCAGGGAACAGATACCATACTCATAAGCTACTACGTATACGATACCGACAGGGGCAACCTTGCCCTTCCAGCTGACGTGAACGGAACCGTCTATGTCACATCAAACGAATGGGACTGGGGAAATCCCCTGTATAATCAGACCAATGATACAGGCCACCTCAACTACTATCTGGACACCAACTGCTCCCACAAGTTCGGCTATCACATATTCAGTACAAGGATAGAGAACGATGACTGCTATAACCCGGACAGTGAAATGTTCTGGCCGGGGAACAGGACCTTCAACGTCTACGGCCAGCTCCTCAATAACATCGACCTCCCCGCCTACCAGGAGCCCTTCAATGTCACCGACCCCGTCCCGGTAAGGCTCAACACCACCTCGGACTGCTCCCTGGACAGGCCGGACGAGGCCATAATCAACAACTCCTACATAACCATACAGGTGATATCACCCTATGGAATCTGGCACGACTGCACCCCGGTGGAGAACGAGACCGACCCCACCCAGGGCTACTACAACTGCACCTGGGATTCCACAGACCACCGGGAGGGATGGTGGTCCATCCAGCTCAACTCCTCCAGGGCCTATTTCAATGACAACAGGACCCACCTCCAGGACTGGTTCCAGCTCGAGAACCTCAACTCCACCTGGTCCCAGCAGCAGGTCGTCCCCCAGGCAGACGGCTGGACCAGGCCCTTCAACTTCTCTGTGAACATAACAGACCCGGACTCTGATACTGTCAACTGTTCCCTGTACATAAACAGGTACGACGGCCAGGGCTGGGTCTTCAGGGGCAACATGACCCTCCACGACCCAAGCGGCGTGGTGGGCCAGACCTGCTGGGTCGAGCTCCGGGACTTCACCGGGGACGACATCGGCGAGAACACCTACATGTTCTACATCCAGAACGGGGAGCCCTCAAACTACTTCAACACCACGAACTACACAGGGCCCACACTCGAGGTGGCCAACACCTCCATAGCTTTCATCACCCCCAACGGGACCACGGTCAACATGACCGGCGACACAGAGCTCCTCACGGTCTTGGTCAATGACACAGACAACTACACGCTCCAGAACTGGTTCCCGCCCGGAGTCAACGTGACCTTCTGGGTGACCTACAACGACAGCTCCCTTAACGTCACCCTGAACCAGACCAACCAGACAGGCCACGCCAACTACCTCTTCGAGCCGGACTGCTCCTTCTCCATCGGGCCCCAGGAGTGGTGGGCCAACGTGACAGACAGCCACTACGAGATGAACACAACCGGCCACAACCTGACCATCTATATCTATGAAGAGCTGGCCATTCAGGTTGAGCAGCCCCTGGGCATCGAGTACCTTAACGGAACCAATGTAACCTTCAGGTTCAATATAACCGAATACTCCTGCGGAAGGAACGTGACAGGTGTTGACCTCAGCCGGCTGAACATAACGGCAATCCATGAGGACACCGGACAGAACTTCACCTGCGACTACAAGTCCGAGGAGGGCCAGGGATGGTACAACTGCTCCATGAACACCTCCGGCTTGCCGGCCCAGGAATACACTGTAATGATTATCGCAGGCAAGGACTACTACAATGACGTGAACGAGACCCATGAATATGCCGAGAGCACATCCGGATTCTTCGTAGAGAGCGAGCCTGTCCTGACAGAGCCCACAATGAACAGCACTGACTATGACGGTGATACGGGGGCCAATGGCTCCTACATGGAACCGCGCAACCTGTCAGTCAGGGTCACTGACCCTGACGGCGACAACGTCAATGTATACTTCTACAGGAGGATGTGGACGGGCTCTGGCTGGGATGACTGGACAGAGATTGGCATGTCCTGGTGCTCCAGCTGCAACAACAGCCTGGTTTACTACTATGACAGTTATGTCTACAGCTATGAGTACCACCTCGGGACATGGCAGTACAAGGCAAACTGCTCTGACCAGGCCAACTACCCGAGGAGCGGGGGGGTGAGCTACTCTGACGAGGTCGGGCCCTTCAACTACACCGTGGAGAAGAACGACATAAACATAACGGTATATGACGGAGACGGTGCCTGGCTCTGGAGGAACGGCTCTGCGTACTACGTGCTTTCGACAAAGGTAAAGAACGTGGATGATAACTTCCAGGAGCTGGCGGGCGGCGAGGCCAACGGCACGGTCTACATAACCAAGGACCATGCCAACCTGGAGAACGTGACAGACCCCGGCAACCCGCCCAAGAACACAAACTATGGGTTCTTCAACTACAGCTTCCACCCTGACGGGGATGATGACGCAACATCGAACTGTGAATATGATATTGGGGTCCAGAAATGGAGGGTCTTTGTGCACAACAACCAGAGATACAAGGATGAGAACTCCAGCCTGCTCAACATAACCCTCAGGACCTTCCTCAACGGAACGATTCACTCCCCCATAGACCTCGCCCCCTATGTCCAGGAAGCAGGGATAAACATAACCTTCAACTTCAGCCTCTTTGACGAGTGTCTTGACCCTGTGGCTGGGGCCAATGAAAAAAACATAACCCTCGACGGGCCTGCCAACTACTTCATAACAAACTCCACCATAGATGACGAGGGAGACGGACACTACACGCACAACAGGAGCGCCTCGGACACAGCCCAGACACCACCCAACTACAACACCACTGCCCAGGCCTGGAAGCAGTACTATGAGATGGTCACGCTCTACGCCAACGATTCATTCACCGTGGGAACCAGGCCACAGCTTCAGTATATCAATCCAATCGTCGACCCAAGCGTGGACGGCTGGGGCTACCAGAGCGGTTTCAGTTTCTTTGCACAGTGCAAGGATGCTGACAACGATGTCATGAATGTCACCCTCTGGAAGAGGGCCACACCCAATGATGAATGGGGGCTCCTTGACTACAACTCATGCCAGGGGACCAACTGGCAGAACGATGCCACATTCACCATAACAACCTTTGACTGCGGGGATATATCACCCAGCGGATGGCACAGCCAGTTCAAGATAAATGCCACAGACGAGGACGGCTACGGCGTGGAGCTCGGCCCCCAGAACTTCACGGTCCAGAGTGATAATGTCACCGTTATCCAGAAACAGGGATATGGCGTGGATGTCTACAGGAACGGCTCAGGCGGCCCAGGGGTCGAGCTATTCCAGGTTCTGATAAACGATACCGATGCCGGCAATGTTCCTGTCCCCCAGGGAGTCAACGGGACATTCTGGATAACCTCCACAGGAAGCGACTTCGACACAGAATGGACGAACACCACTAACGGCCAGGGCTACCTCAACCTCTACTTCAATCCGAACTGCTTCTACAAGTTCGGTGCCCAGCAGTGGATAGGTGGGGTCTGGAATGACCAGTGCTATGATGTTGAGAACTCCACATCACAGGCATTCAACGTCTACGGCCAGCTCCTCAATAACATCGACCTCCCCGCCTACCAGGAGCCCTTCAATGTCACCGACCCCGTCCCGGTAAGGCTCAACACCACCTCGGACTGCTCCCTGGACAGGCCGGACGAGGCCATAATCAACAACTCCTACATAACCATACAGGTGATATCACCCTATGGAATCTGGCACGACTGCACCCCGGTGGAGAACGAGACCGACCCCACCCAGGGCTACTACAACTGCACCTGGGATTCCACAGACCACCGGGAGGGATGGTGGTCCATCCAGCTCAACTCCTCCAGGGCCTATTTCAATGACAACAGGACCCACCTCCAGGACTGGTTCCAGCTCGAGAACCTCAACTCCACCTGGTCCCAGCAGCAGGTCGTCCCCCAGGCAGACGGCTGGACCAGGCCCTTCAACTTCTCTGTGAACATAACAGACCCGGACTCTGATACTGTCAACTGTTCCCTGTACATAAACAGGTACGACGGCCAGGGCTGGGTCTTCAGGGGCAACATGACCCTCCACGACCCAAGCGGCGTGGTGGGCCAGACCTGCTGGGTCGAGCTCCGGGACTTCACCGGGGACGACATCGGCGAGAACACCTACATGTTCTACATCCAGAACGGGGAGCCCTCAAACTACTTCAACACCACGAACTACACAGGGCCCACACTCGAGGTGGCCAACACCTCCATAGCTTTCATCACCCCCAACGGGACCACGGTCAACATGACCGGCGACACAGAGCTCCTCACGGTCTTGGTCAATGACACAGACAACTACACGCTCCAGAACTGGTTCCCGCCCGGAGTCAACGTGACCTTCTGGGTGACCTACAACGACAGCTCCCTTAACGTCACCCTGAACCAGACCAACCAGACAGGCCACGCCAACTACCTCTTCGAGCCGGACTGCTCCTTCTCCATCGGGCCCCAGGAGTGGTGGGCCAACGTGACAGACAGCCACTACGAGATGAACACAACCGGCCACAACCTGACCCTGATAATCATGGACGAGTTGCTCAACAACATAACCTATCCTGACTACACCCAGTTCAACAAGGGGGTGAACATAACCCTCAACGCCACGATTCAGGACAGCTGCGGCAGCAACGTGAGCGATGCAAGTGTCTACTTCATCATAGAGAGCGAGCTCTATGGTGACAAATACTACTGCAACGATACCCAGACGCTCGGGGACGGCCAGTACAGCTGCGAGTTCAACTCAAGCGGCATGAAGGCGGGATGGTATGACGTCACCATGGCCTCGAACAGGACCTACTACAACACAAACCACAGCTATGACTACCACACCTTCAGCGTGGAGACCGCCCCTGTCCTGGTCTTTGCAGGCTACGGCGTTGACCCGGCAGGCGGGGGTTGGGGGGAATCCTTCAACTACTCGGTCAATGTTTCGGACGAGGATGGCGACACAGTGAGGGTGTATGCCTATGAGAGGAAGTACGGGGATGCCAGCTGGGGGTCCCCACTGATAGCCCCCAACGGGGAAGACCCCTACCAGGAGTGCCAGCCCTGCGACAACACCACCCTTACATTCACAATAGACAACTTTGACTGCGCCAACGGCCTGGGCGACAACCTGACCAGGGTGAGGGAGTTCAAGTTCAATGCCACAGACGACCCTCCAGGGCCTGACGACACCGATGAGATCGGCCCCAGGAACTACACCATGACCAAGAACGACGCAAGTATTGAATACGTTCAGGGCAACGATTCATGGGTTTACAGGCCAAGCGGAACCATTACCCTGCAGCTTAGGATATACGACCTTGTCAAGCAGCAGTACGCCAACATACCCAACGAGAGGTCAATTGTGAATATAACAAACATGACAGGCAACTGGATAAGCAGCCCCGTCAACCAGTCAAATCCCCAGGGCTACATAACCTATGAGTTCGACCCGGGCTGCAGCCCCAAGTACGATACAGGACCCCAGCTCTGGAGGGGCTATATCGAGGGCACCCCCTCCAACCCGGGCTGCTATGCAGAGAATGTCTCGGACAACTTCACTGTAAACATATGGACCAGCCCCCTTAACTATACCCTGACCATACCCGATGGGGAGCACTACAGGAGAAGCCTCGACAACATCACCATAAGGGGCCGCGTGTATGACGAATGCGCCGGAGAGATTGGCGGGGTCAACAACGCCACCGTAACCTTTGAGGCGATATCCCCGGCATGCAATTTCGAGTGCAGCGACGATACAGGCAACGACGGGGGCGGAATCGAGGACGAGTTCGAGTCAGGAGGAACCCGTGGATGGTACAACTGCACCTTCTGGGGGCCTGACAACACCTCAAACTGGGCAGGCACCTGCCTGAACGTCTACAACACCACCCTCTATGCCACTAAGAACTTCTACAACAGCTCATCCGCCCTGGTGGACAACGAGTCCTTTGTCCTGACCCAGGTGCCGTCCATAAGGTGGTGGACAAACCCCCACACCATAGACCCGATAGGGGGCGGCTGGGGGGCCAAGCACACCTTCCACTACTATTTCGAGGATGACGAGGGGGCCTCGGATTCCGTGAACATAACCCTATGGAAGAGCGTGGGCGTGGACAACTGGACCCTGATAAACTACACCATACGCAACAACCCCAATGAGCAGCTCTTCACCTTTGTGCACACATTCAACTGTGGCGAACAGGGCACCAATTACTACCTGATTAACGTCACAGACAAGTGGAACGACACCAACGAGACCACTACCGAGAACTGGGACATGGGCAAGGACAGGGTCTATACCTATGCGGGCGCGTCAGATGATGAGGTGGACAGGGAGGGTCAGGAGACCGCCTACCTTAACGTGTACTTCTCGGACCTGGACAAGGGCTACACCAACGTTGTTGCAGGCGTTGACGGCAAGATATGGGTAACCTTTAACGGCTCTGATACAGGCACTTGGGACGACGGCCATGCGAACCAGACCTCAGGCGACGGCTACATGAGGATATGGTTCGACCCGAGCTGCGACCCGCTCTACGAGGTGGGTTCCCATGATTGGAAGGGCGGCATAGAGCTTGACGAATGCTATGAGAACTATGCAGGCAACTCTTCCTCCACCACCCTGACTGTGTACGGCCGTCTCAACTCCACCATCGATACCCCGCAGCAGGGCAACTCCTCTACGGTGGGGGATATGCTCTACAGCAGGTACAACGTGACAGACGACTGCAGTCAGCTTGTCAACGAGACCACAACCACGATAGAGTTCAAGCACCCCACCAGCAGCTGGGATTCCCACACGCCGGCGGATGAGGGAGACGGCTGGTATAATTACGATCTGGACACATCATTCCACAAGGGAGGCTGGTACGATGTCAGGATAAATGCGAGCAAGACCTATTACAGGCCTGACAATTCCTCGTTTTGGGATGACTGGTTCTATCTCGAGAACACCCCGCCGGCCATAAGCGAGGTGAATGTCACGCCCGGCGAGGGTCCCTGGGGAGGGGTCTATACCTACAGCGTGAAGATATGGGACACCCAGCAGGACAACGTGACGTGCGAGCTCTGGGTCTCCACAGACGGCGGCTCAAGCTACTACAAGAAGAACTGGACAACAATCTGGGGGGGCCGGGACTACTGCAACCTCACCGTGGGTGACGCCCTGGACGGGACAGAGTTCAACTGCTCAGACATGGGGACAGACAACAGCTTCCACTTCATGATAGACGACGAGACCAATGTCAACTACACTGACAACATCACAGGCCCCAACCTCACCGCAGACACGGCCATGATAACCTACAGCTTCGGGAACGAGTCTGTTATAGACAGGGACGACTCCTCCTCCAACCACCTGGCCACCTACACGGTCTATACCAACGACACCGTGAGGGTGGGTCATGTCCTTACAGGGACGGACATAACCTTCTGGACCACCTACAACAACTCAGTCTTTGATGGAGGGAACCTGAACCAGACCAACACATCTGGCCACGCCCTGCTCTACTTCAACCCAGGCTGCTCAGGCCCCAAGTATGAGGTAGGGCCCCAGGAATGGAAGGCAGGCATAACAGACTCCTGCTACGCGGCTGTGAACACCAGCCAGAACTACACCCTGGAGATATGGGGAAGCCTCTACGGGGACATAGAGGAGCCTGGCCAGGATGAGGAGTACGAGCGCGGGGTCGAGAACATATCCACCAAGGGCCTTGTCGAGGACGACTGCGGGGACACCAAGACAGGGGTGAATGTCACGTTCAACTTCACCCATGTGGATGACAGTGATGTCTATCCCTGCCTCTACTACACCATAGAGGGCACGATATACTACAGATGCAAGCGCAACACCACCGGCATGAAGGCGAGGTGGTACAACAACACCATGTACTCCTCCATGGCCTACCACTACAGCAACGCAACCACATGGGAATCCCATTTCGAGGTGGTAACCAAGCCTGTCCTGACCCAGGAGACTGCACTGACAAACCCCGGGGGCTGGGGCGAGCGGTTCCACTTCAGCGTGAACCTCACGGATGAGGACTATGATGAGGTTGAGGTAAAGCTCTACGCAAAGAAGCAGTCAGATTCGTTGTGGGGGGTTCCCAAGAACTCCACCATAGCCGACACGGCTGTGGGAGAGATAATCAACCTCTCCTGGAGGGATGACCCCATAGACTGCGGCAACATAGATGACTGGGAGTTCTACTTCAAGGCCACGGACAACAGAAGCCCGCCCTTCACCAATGAGACAGGGCCCGGCAACTTCACAATAGAAAGGGACAATGCCTACATGCTGCTCGAGCAGGGACACGAGGCCTATATATGGAGGAACGGCTCTGACAACTACCAGTTGATTATGAGGGTATGGGACAACGACACCAATAACTACGCAGAGACCGGCACCATTGGCGCAACAAACGCGACCTTCTGGGTGACAACCAATCACTCCCTGGATACCTGGGATGTGGGTAAGTACGAGTTTGACAATGGTTCTGCTTACATATTATATGACTTCATGGATGAGGTGCCGCAGCCCGAGTGCGACTACAAGGTCGGTCCCCACTACTGGAAGGCCGGCGTGGGAGGCCTCAAGGAGGATGTCTGCTACAAGCCCATAAACTCCACTGAATACACGGTCTACCTCAACTCAACCCTGATAATGACAATCCATGAGCCGCACGGCCAGGGGATTCTCTGGGGAACCCCGCTCGATGTCGTGGGTTACATAGAAGATGACTGCAACCCTGTTGAGAACTCAACAGTCCAGTGGGTGTTCAGCAGGAAAACAACCCAGTGGCCAGAAAACCAGGACCAGGCCAATCAGAGCCAGGGGTGGTACAACTACACCTGGACAGAGACATATAAGCGGACCGACTGGTACAACATAACCATGGATGCAGACAAGGAATACTACGGTCCCAACCAGACCCTCAGGGAAGACGCCTTCTTCATTGCCCTGGCCCCGGACATCCAGGACGCGGGAATCGACAAGGAGCTGGGCGGCTGGGGCGAGAACTTCTACGTCTGGGTTGTCATAACAGACGCCGACAGCAACTACAACAACATAACGCTCTGGAAGAGGCAGTGGAACGATTCCCAGGGAGACTGGGATGAATGGCTCCTGATTAACCAGACCTGGGAGTATGACCTCGGGGATGACGAGGTTCACTTCGACCAGCACTTTGCCTGCGCAGATATGGGATGGAACCAGTTCAGGTTCAATTCCAAGGACGAGTTCAACTTCACTGACGACAGCAACAAGACCGTTACCGATGATTCCCTGCAGCTCAAGAACACCTCCTGGAGCGAGGCACCCATACACGATGCCTCTGGCCAGGCAGATTCGGGCTTCAACCACACCGAGACCACTGACGAGGCAGGCTTCTTCGAGACCTTCAATATAACCATACATAACCAGAACGGCACTGTGATGTACTTCAATCTCTCTGTCAACGGGGTCCAGGTCGCAGACAACCAGAGCGTCCAGGACGGCCAGAACGCTACAGTGGACGCCATATCAGGCGGCGCGTCATTCACCCTGCCAGGGGGCCAGGACATAAACTTCACTGTCACGGACGGCCAGGGGGGCTCCGGGGAGGCAAATTACACAACCTACCTGAACCAATCCATGCTCTACCAGAGCTTCTCTACCAGCCACTACATCGATGCGTTCTATGATGTGGAGAGGTTCAATGTCACGCTCCAGAACGAGAACGGGAGCACGCTCTATTTCGACCTCGAGGTGAACGGCATAACAGTGGCCCAGAATCTCAGCGTTGCCCCCGGCGAAAACGCGAGCTACGACGCAAGGCGCCAGGGAGGACTCGACTTCACCCCACCGGGGAGTCAGCAGATATCCATAGCAGTGACAAACGGCTCAGGGGGCAACGCAAGCGCCAGGTTCTCGCTCTACCTCCACTACATAGCGGGCGTGCATGAGTTCTATCTCCAGGAGGACAACGTCACGGTCTACCTCTGCGACGGCACAGACTGCCTGCCCGCGAGCAACACCACGGTGAGGAGGGTGGGTGCCCAGAACGCCTTCCTCAACATCAGGATTGAGGACACGGACGCAGCCTTCGACAAATACCCGGACGGAGTGGACACCGGGTTCTGGATCACCGAGGACTACGAGAACTTCACGGTCTTCTATGACTGCACCACCACCGGGGCAGGATACTGCGACGTGAATCACAATCCGGGATGTGCCACACCTGCAGGAATCCAGAAATGGAAGCTGGAGACCTTGGATTCCTGCTATCAGCCCCTGAACAGCAGCACGAAAAACCTACAGGTCTTTGGCCAGCTCTATGCGAACTATACAACACCCGTGGATGGGGACGTCCTCAACCGCAACCTGACATACACGCTCAACGCAACGGTCAATGACGACTGCGGGACCTATATAAACTACTCCACTCTCACCTGGCAGAACGAGTCCTGGGACCTCATAAACACCACCGATAACGGCAGCCTCGGTTTCTATGACAGGAGCTGGTATATAGGCGAATCCTACGAGCTCGGCCCTGACATCCTCAGGATAAACACCACCAAGACGCATCACGACAAGGGAACCAACCAGACCGATATCCTGATATACGGATGGGCAGGTATAGACACCATGTGGCCCCCCAACGGGACAGAATTCGACGCAGGGGCAATGAACACCTGGATTACCTGCCACGTCTCTGACATCAATACCGGCCAGTCCATAGAGAGCTACAACGTGGACTTCTACAAGAACGGCGTGTACAACGCCAGTGACGACACAGACTGGCAGGGCAACGCCACGTGGTACTGGTACACAGAATGGGAGGACGCTGGCCCCTACAACATATCCTGCAAGATATCAGATGACGATGTCCTCTACTACAATGTCTCTGCCGGAGAGCGCATGAGCAACATAACGGTTAACAGGCAGCTCATAATAGACGAGATAACCAAGAGCTATGGAACCATATACAGGAACGATAGCTACGACCCCCACGAGACCGAGATTTGCGTCCACGTGAACGACGCCCAGATAGGCAACGCCTCCGGCGCCAATGTCAGCTTCTACAACAACTCGGGCTTCATACGCAACTGCACGACAGACCAGTGGGGCCGCTGCAACATAACCTACAATGTGACAGACAACATCGCGCCAGGGAACTACACGATACACATCAACGCCACCAAGGCGGGCATAAGCGATTCAGACACAGTCGAGACCTACCTCGATGTTATAGGTGTGCTCATCCTTAACATAACCTCCCCTGTGGACGAGAGCAAGCACCCCAAGACAGGCACGGTCGACCTGGACGTCAACATAACAGACGAGGCAGGCTCGGTCATCTCCGGGTGCGATGTCGAGTGGTGGAACGAGACCGGGATGCTCACTGACATGCAGACATATCCCAACTATCCCCTGACAGGCCAGGAGGCGGGCAACAGGACCATCACATCCAATGCCACCAAGCAGTACTATGCCGCTGGCAACAATTCCGTGCTCATTACAATCGAGGCTGTTGTTGATGTCTACTATGTTTCCCCTGCAAACTACACCCTTCTCCCGTATCCGGTTCCCTTTGACGTGTTCTGTCAGGTAAGGTACGCCGAGGCAGCCGGCGGGGGGCCCGTGGAGGACTATGATGTAGAGCTCTACTACTACTGGGAGTCCGCGGGCCTGCCCTGGGTATTCATAAACAACTTCACCACCAATCCCTCCGGCTACATCAACCATACCTTTGATCCGGGCCAGAAGGGCAACCTCAATTTCAAGTGCAACATCACAGACAACACCAGCCGGCTCATACAGGCCGGCATCTCAGAGGCTCAGGGCATCATCACCATCCGGGATGTCAACCTGCCTGTCATAACCAACACATCCATTGTCCCCGACACCAGCATCGAGGCCAACCTCAACTACACCAACATCACAGCCAACGTGACCGATGACGTGGGCATCAACAAGGTATGGGCTGACATACTTCTCCCCAACCAGACACATGAGAACGTGACCATGACCAACGAGAGCCTCGGGGGAGACCTCTACAGGGTCAGTTATGTTCCAGTCTTGAGCGGTCTTTACCATGTATGGATATGGGCCCAGGACACCGGACCTGAATACAACAACGCCAGCCTCTATGCAGGCACATTCGATGTCTGGGGCAAGATAACAGGCCTGATAGAGCTCAACAAGACCATACTTATGTCAGGCATAACCCAGTCCCATGGGGCACAGTTCAACCTGAGCGTCAACTTCACCAACCTCGGCCCGCCCACGGGATACTATGTAGAACTCAGAAGCATGGACGACCCCAATGACACCCTGGTGATAAATGATACCTACCAGGATATAGGCAACCTCTCTGTCAACGAGACCTATACCTGGCCCCTCACAGTGGACGTGCCTGCGGGCACGCCGCCCATGCTCATAAGGGTGATGATATACGCAAACTGGACAGACCCTGACCTTACCCTGAACTCCACCCTGAACTGGAGCGACGTCTTCGTGTCCTCAAACCCCATACTGGACATAGTGGAGGATGAGCTGACCAACACCGTCCCGCACGAGAGTACCCTCTACTATGTCGGCAACTTCACGGTCTATTCCTCTGGAAATGATGCCGTGGATGACATAGACATAACCATGGTCGGGGGCAACCTCAGTTCAGAATGCCCGGAGTGCGTGGTCGACATCATACCCGCTGCCTGGGGCAGGCTTGAGGCGGGCTACCAGTTCTCCTCAAGCCTTTACATAGACATTCCCGCAGGCCAGCCCCCCGGGGATTACTGGACCGTGGTCAGGGCCTCGGCCAGCAACACCGAACCCGATGACATGATTCTCACGGTCAATGTACCCGAGAACACGAGCTGGACAAGGACCCCCGGGAGCCTCTCCAGCTATGAGAACCCCATACTCGCACTCCTGAACGCCTCGGCAGCGATAGGCAACATAACCACAACCAATATAGGCAACTCAAGGATTGCCATAAAGGTCTACAGGACCGAGAACGGCTCTGACATGGTCCTGGCAGACCCGGAGTACTTCGAACTCGGCAAGCAGGTCAGCCGGAACACCACCATAAGCTATATTGTCCCGGTTGCCAAACCCAAGGGCATGTACTACGTGAAGCTCATTCTCAGGAACGAGACAGCAGACCCCCAGGAATGGATAACAGACCTCTGGCTCAATGTGACCGACACCCCGCCCCTTATAGATGATGTCAATGCCACGCCCCTTGTATTCGAGGCCGGATATGAGAACGTCAGCATATCGGCAAACATCACCGACAACTTCGAGGTCAGTGACGCCTGGATAAGGGTGGTGAGGCCCACCGACTGTGGATACATCAATGAATCAAAGATGATACACAGCGCCACGAGCGATTCCGGGTTCAACTACACCGAGCAGGTGAACAGCCTCTACGACGCAAGCATGCTCTACTTCAACATTACCATCGAGAACAACAACGGAACAGAGATAAGCCTCAACCTGGCCGTCAACAGCCTCCTCGTGGCTGACAACATCTCCATCCCCAGTGGCCAGAGCGCCACCATAGACGCCGTGGCAGGGGGCGCCTCCTTCACCCTCCCGGGCTACCAGCACATAAACATGACCATGGACGGCAACGCCTCCTATGACGCCAGGCTCAACTACTCTGTCCTGGATGTCAGCGCCTACACAGAGCAGATGAACGGCACTGCAAAACCCTTCTACCACGCCACATACAACTCGAGCCTTGAGGGCTACCACGACCTCTACATCTGCGCCAATGACACTGCGGGCCTGAGCGGGTGCACGTCAATGATACAGCTCTATGGCGCAGGGACCACCCACCTGATAATGACAACCAATGTGAGCGAGGTCAACATAACAGGGATAACCCTGTCTGATTCAGAGGACTTTGACTTCAACCTCACTGTCATGCCGGACTGGGCAAGGCTCTTCAACCTCAGCGTCACCCTGGGGCTCCCAGGCTCATGGTCAGCCGCCCCGGATACCTTCAACTTCAGTGACATGCTCAAGCACGAGACCAAGTCCAACGAGAGCCGGGTGACAGTGGCCACATCAACATGGCCAGGCAACTACACCGTGAACCTGACAGCGAACTGGACAGAGCTCAATGGCTACACCAACGGAACCAACCTCACCTCCATCCTGGTCATGGTCCAGCCGAACCCCGCAATAGACATACTCGAGTCCACTCTGCCCTACTTTGTAAGGAGCGGGGGCACAGGGAACAAGACCATGAACATCTACAGCATCGGCAATGTCAACGCCACCAACATCACCTACAGCTGCATCTGGGGAGAGGTGTGCGAGAACTTCACCGTGGGCTTCAATCCCCTGAACATCTCTGTTCTTGAGCCCGGCCAGGGCCAGCTGGTGAACATCACCATAACGGTGCCGCCCCTGTACAAGGCAGGTGAGTATGCAGGCACCGTGGAGGCCCTTGAGGCGGGCGGCTCAAACGACACGGTCTTCATAGTGCTGACTGTTCCCATAAACCTTTCCTGGTATCACGACCCCGAGGACATCACAATCAACCTGAGCCATGAGACGAGCGGCAACATGGGCTACATCACTGTCCATAATACAGGCAACGCAAGGCTCATTCTCGAGGTCATCCAGTCCGGGAACGGCACCCCCTACATACCCCTGGACAAGGACGAGCTCGACCTGGACATAGCAAGCTCTGACACGATAATGGTCAACTACACACTCCCACATATCGATGACATCACCACCTACCAGAGCCTGATAAGGACCGAGAACCTCTCTGCCGGCGAGCCCACCTACCAGGAGACCTGGGTGACGGTAAATGCCTTCCCCTTCTCCCTTGACCTGACCCACCCCACCCAGGCAGAGCCGACAAAGAACGTCACAGCCAGCGACGCAATCCAGGTTGAGGTGAACGTGACCTATGGAGGGGAGCCCCTGAACCACAGCGTGGAGTTCAACCTCACACTCTTCAATGCCACGGGGAGCTGGCACCTGAACATAACCTCGGCCAACTACTCCAACTACACAGGCCTCTGGCACCTGAACTTCTCTGCGCCCAACATAAGCGAGAACAAGGGCTATGACCTCAATGTGAGTGCCCTCTATGTGAATGCCTCGATATGGCTCCATGACATCGAGATGAAGGCAGTCATCTATATAGACCGGGTTGCCCCGGAAGTCGCAATCGAGGTCCCGCCCAGGGTCCCGGCAAACTCCACTGCCTATATCTACATAAACGCGACCGATTCAGGCGGGGTCGAGCGCGCAGAGCTGGAGGTAACATTCCCTGACAACTCCACCATGGACTTCAACGCAACCTTTGTTGAGAAGCTCGGCGACCTCTACAGGTTCGTGGTGGCCATGAACTACACAAGCCAGGTCGGCATCTACCATGTCAATGCCACTGCCTGGGACCTCTCCGGGAACTGGAACTATTCTGATAAGAGCTTTGAGATATTCCCGGGCGTGATGTGGTCAGGCGACTCCGTGAATATGGAGAAGCTCCACAAGCCACACTTCCACCTGAACTTCACCTTCCTGCTTGCAGGGACATCATACGAGGCCTACAACTTCACCACCGAGGGAGCGACAGGGCACTACAACGAGACCCTTGACATGAGGGCCTATGACATCAACATCACCTTCAGGAACGAGACCGTCATACTCTACGATTCAGAGCTGGTCTATGATGTCTACAACCCCGTGCTCTTCGGCAAGATACCGGGGGTCAAGATGCCCCAGAAATCCCTCAAGGGCTACTATATATACACGCAGCCCGTGAACTACAGCTATGCGAGCCTGGAGCTTGATTGCGAGGAGTGCTATATTGAGGGCGAGTGCGAGCTCTCGGACTTCATGCTCCAGAACCTCGGCATATACCAGTGCGACGACTGGGTTCCAATGGAGGGCTGCCAGGGAACATGGGTCGCCATTGCCAGCACGGTCAACTCGACATTCTATTCGATAGCAGCCAACATGAGCAGCCTGAACGGGGCATTTGTCCTGGCCGAATGGATATGCGGCGACGATGTGTGCGAGTCAGCCAAGGGGGAGTCCAATGCGGGATGCCCGGGCGACTGCCCGATTGTGATACCCGAAGTGCCGAAGCCCGAGGAGGGCGGAGGCGGGGGTGGGGGCGGAGCCGCAGCAGAGGCCGTCACGGTCTCCGGGCCAATCGAGGTCAAGACCACCCTGATTTATGTGACCCTCTCCCAGGGCGAGTACGAGATACACTCCATGGAGATAATAAACAACCGCGCAGGTTCCATAACAGCCAACTTCACTGTCGAGGGCCTGATATGGGACATGGTCCAGATAGAGAGCCCGAGCATATCCATATCAGGCAGGTCTGTGGGTGTGAGCAAGATAAAGCTCTACACCCTCCCGACAACCCAGCCCGGGGTTTACACCGGGGACATCATAACCAATGTGGAGGGCTTCGGCATAACCCACAGGACCCCTGTAACCATCAAGGTGGAGAAGATACCGAGCCCGCTCCTCGACGTCCAGGTAAAGTCCCTCACCAAGTCAGTGGCCCCGAACGAGGAGTTCAGGTACGAGGTCACCCTCGTCAACATGGGAGAGACAGCCACCATAGAGGACATCATTGTCCAGTACACCATCAAGAACCTCAACACAGACGAGATAATGACGATATTCAAGGAGACCGTTGCAGTGGAGCAGAGCCTTACCTTTAGGAGGAACATAACCATACCCTCGGACACCCCATATGACAGGTATGTGATAGAGGCGAACGTGACATACTGGCACGGGAACAAGTTCGCCTTCGCCGCCGACGCCTTTGACGTGACCGAGCTCCCGCCCGTGATAGCGGCCCTCCGCGCGATATTCTGGAACTGGCTGACCTATGTAATCCTCTTCTTTGTCGTGCCCGCGGCCTATGGGGGCAGGTACGGCTACCGCTACATCAAGCTCAAGAAAAAGAAGAAGACCAGGTACATCTTCCCCATGGACTTCAAGAAGCTCCCCCAGGCAGGCCCGAACGCCTTTGTGGTGGGCAAGGTTGCGGAGACCGACATGCTTGCCTACTTTGACATGACCCAGCTCCAGACCCACGGCATCTCCGCAGGCTCCACGGGCGCGGGCAAGACGGTCTCCTCCATGATTGTGGTCGAGGAGATGCTCAAGAGGAACATCCCCGTCATTGTCTTTGACCCGACCTGCCAGTGGACGGGATTCCTCAGGCCCTGCAGGGACCAGAGGATGCTGAAGCTCTACCCCAGGTTCGGTCTCAAGCCCGGGGATGCCAGGCGCTACAAGGGCAGGATAACGAGAATCACTGACCCCAACACCGCTATCGATATCAGGAACTACATGAACCCGGGAGAGATAACGGTCGTCCTGATAGACAAGATGGAGCCGGCGCAGCTCGACATCTTTGTCAGGAAGACCATAGCTGACATGTTCAAGATACCCTGGCCCGAATCTCCAAAGATAAAGCTCTTCATAGTCTATGACGAGGTCCACCGCCTCCTGCCCAAGTACGGTGGCAAGGGCGGTTACGTGGCCCTGGAGAGGGGCTGCCGAGAGTTCCGAAAGTGGGGCATCGGCCTCTGGCTGATATCCCAGGTCCTCATGGACTTCAAGGGGGCCATCAGGGCCAACATATCCACAGAGGTGCAGATGAGGACGAAGTACACAGGCGACATCAGGAGGGTCACCCAGAAGTACGGTTTCCAGTATGCCTCGACCACGACCAAGCTCAGGACCGGGACCGGCATGGTCCAGAACGCCGAATTCAACCACGGCAAGCCATACTTCATAGAGTTCAGGCCGCTCCTTCACGACACAGGCAGGCTGAGCGACAAGGACATAGACGAGTACATAAGGTACGACACCGAGGTCACGTCCCTGATGCAGAAGGCCAAGGAGCTAAAGGCCCGCGGCATCGATACCACGGACATAGAGTTCGAGCTCAAGCTGGCCAGGGACAAGATAAGCCAGACCATGTTCACCATGTCAAAGACCTACATAGATTCGGTGAAGAACAGGATAAGGAAGCTGGGAGGCTAATGCAGATGACAAAGCTGCATAACAGGAAGTTAAGGAGCTGTTGCACTGGAGTGCACGCAGTCCCTTCAGGGACTGATAGAAAGGATATGGAGGTGTTGATATGAAAGAAACCCTTACGGAACTTCAGAAGCACAAGGAGGATATCGAGATACTGCTCTCCACACTCGAGGAGGCCTACAGGGAGGCCAGCATAACCGAGGAGCACTACAATGAGGTGAAGGGCAAGAACCAGAAGAAGCTCGAGGAGCTCAATAAAATGATAGAGAGGCTCGAGAAGAGCGAGGCCAAGAAGGCCGAGAAGGAGAAGCCAGAGCCCGCAAAGAAATCAGAGAAGCCTAGGAAGGCCCGGGGGGCCAAGGAACCCGAGCCTGCCCCAGCTGTATCAGCACCTCCAACAGCCCCTGCCGCACCCTCTGCCGAGACAGCCCCTCCAGTCACAACACCAGAGGCCGAGTCCACGGAATACGCAGGAATACCCCAGCCCCTCACAGACATCGCCGGCGAGGTCGGGGAGGTGAAGCCCGAGAAGGCCCCGGGCGCTGCCAGAGGGGGAAAGCCCGGAACCCTCAGGTACACTGCGGATGAAATCAAGGATATACTAACCAAGACACTGAAGGAAATCAAGCCCCAGGGAATAGAGGTCGCGCCCAGGGTGGACAAGATCGAGGTACAGCTCGAAAAGGTCCGGGCCTACCTTGACTCCATGAAGGACGAGCGCTCCACAGGAAGGGAGGGCATGCAGCGGCTCACTGAGGAGGTGGGGGAAATCCGCTCCAACGTGTCCGGCCTGGACAGGAGGCTCAGCGAGTCCGAGATAAGGGTGACCGGGGTTGACGAGTCCCTGGGAGACATGAGGCCCCAGAGGTTCCTCAAGGCCATGAGGGAGGAGGACGCCTCAATAAAGGTGCACGGGGCCAGAATCGACAAGCTGGATGAGATGACCTCGCTCATGCTCAAGAGGCTGGGCCAGATAGAGAATGTCCTCAAGAGGCTGGGAAGCCTTGAGAAGATTGTCAACTTCTCCAAGGAGGCTGCCAAGAGGCTCCTTGAAATCGAGAACAGGGAAAAGAGGATAAGCAGGATTGCCGACAAGATAGACGGCATATTCATGGAGCTCAACAAGCGCCTGGACGAGTTCGTGCTATACAAGGCCAAGCAGGACACCCTGGACGAGCTCTCCCAGGAGATGATGAAATCCCTGGACGATATCAACATAAAGATGCAGAAGTATGCCGAGAAGAGCGACCTCGAGCTGTTCAGGGACACCACAGAGACCGAGCTGGCCTCAATAAAGACCGGGGCAGGGACAAGCCCCGATGTCCAGAGGCTCGGGTCCCAGAAGACCGAAATCGAGGGACTGATAGCCATGCTGGACGAGCAGTTCAAGGCAGGGGCCCTCCCCGAAAAGGAATACCAGAAGACCAAGCAGATAAACCTGGGCAGGCTCAGGGAAATTGACAATAAGATATCCGAGGCCACCCCCGGCGCCCCGAGCCCCCGGGAGTGGGCTGAAAAGGCAACCTCTCCGGGTGAGACCGCCAGGGCCGGCGAACCCGCGCCTCCCATGTCAGCACCTGCAGCGGGCGGGGGGCCTGATGAGACAAGTGAGGCCAAGTCCCCTGAGTCGCAGCCCTCCAAGGCACCGCCTACCGGTGAGAAGCCTGAGAAGGCAGGGACCCTGCCAGGTGAGAAGCCGGTCGAGCAGAAGCCAGAAGCAAAGCCCCTACCAGAGGGCTCCACCAAACCCAGGCCCGAGAAGCCTTCTGGCGACGGGCAGGCGAGCCTGCTCTCGCAACTCGAGGACTCCCTTATGAGGGGCCTGATAAGCAGGAAGGCCTTTGAGAAGGTCAGGAGGCTCATCCCCAAGGGGAAGTCTAGGGGCGAGACTGGGGTGAAAAAGAACAGCAAAGAGGGAGACAGGAAATAGGAGTGATAAATGATGAGAAGGCTGGCATATACACTGGCTGCAGTGGCTTTCCTAGCCCTGCTCATGGTCAGCAACCAGACAGTCCCCCAGGCCTATGGTGATGTGTGGTGGAACGGCTCCTGGCACCACAGGGTAAAGCTCACGGTGAACACCTCCTACTATGAGCGGTTCGAATGGCCGGTCGAGTACGATGTAAACTTCACCTCCCTCCTTGAGGACCTTAACATCACAGCCAGCCTTGACGGGAACTCCACGAGGATGGTCGAGGTCAATGCCAGCGGCGGGGTGCTTCACGAGCTCCCGAGCCAGTTCGACAAGGCCGGGGACTACGAAGCGGGCTCCAATGCGGCCGGGACCATGGTATTCATCCTGAACGGAACGACAGCAGAACACACCGAGAGGTGGTTCTATCTGTATTTCGATACTCAGGAGTCACCAAAAACAGAGGCCTCCTACAGCACAATTATGGAGAAATCCTGGGACGGCGACGAATTCAACATAACCTTCAACAACAATCCCGGGGAGCGATACGGCTTCTTTACCTTTGACACCAACAGGAGCGAGAACACCTCGGGCCTCTACAGGTACTGGCTCAAGGATGACATCCCCCTCGAGCCCTCAGGGCCCGGCGAGAAGACCAGGGAGTTCATCCAGACCACTGACGGTGCCGAGGACCTCGCCTATGACCTGAGGGGAAACGCAAGCTTTTCCGAGGGCCCTGCCAGGATAACAGTCCGCCAGGAGGGCTACGAGACCTACTGGAACGATCCCGGCAACAGGACCAACATGACCTATCTCAAAAAGACCTACAGGTTCTATCCCAACAAGACCTGGTTTGTGGTGGAGCACGAGATTATCAACATAAACGACTCGGTTACCGTGAGCAGGGACTCCTATGCGGGCCTTCCGGGCTTCGATGTCCTAGGTGCGTACGAGTCCGGGTACAAGGTCACCCCTGACCAGTCCCAGGATCCCGGCTCCACTGTATACGGGTTCCCCGGGTTCGGCATGGAGCGTGGAGGCTATGCCCATCTCTGGGAGAACGGGACAGTCAACTTCATCGCAGGCAACTCCTCCATCGGCGGCGCCCCCGACAACGACAGGATAGGAATCAACCTGAGCATGACCGATATCCAGCCAGGCCAATCAATCCAGGACAGGGCTGTCATGGTATTCTTCCACACCGTGAACAGTCCGAACCTGCTTACAGACACCAGCGACCGGTTCATGAACAACATCAACATAACCGAGGGGGAGCCCGAGTTCTGGGTCATCGCCCTAGAGCCGGAGCCGGACCACGACATCTACAACAGGAACGAGTCCGCGATTCTCGGGGCCAACACAACCAGGGACGACTGGTCCCTGGTCGACCATATCAACGCCACCCTCGACATGGGAACCCCTGGGAGCCCCGGAGACGATGTAACCGTGCAGCTCCTGGATGACGGGGCCTATCCAGACCCGATTTCAGGGGACGGGAACTACACAGCCTACTACAACTTCACCAATTCCGAGACCCCGGGCTACTGGAACATGACAGTGAGGACCTATGATGTGGACGGCTCCTTCCTGAACGAGAGCTACTACACCTTCAACATGACAGTAGAGCTCCACGTCAACATAACGATATGGAACGAGACAGGCATCTACAGGGTCGAGAATGCGACAGTGAACGTGACAAACTTCAGGCAGGACATCACGATACCCGGGGCCACTGACATAAACTGCACCACTGCCGGGGACCAGGTCCCTCCAGGGAACATAACAGACCACGGGAACGGGACCTACACAGTGACCTTCCAGACACCCTTTGACTATGGCCTCTACCCACTCAACTGCTCCTTCGGGGAGGACGGGAGCTGGGGATTCACCGTGGAGAACTATACTGTCGAGGCCCCTGAGACCAAGATAAGCGTGACCCCTGACCCCAGCACCTACCAGGCCTACAACGTGATGTTCTATGACAACGAATCCTTCAACCTGAAGGTTACACTCCATAACCTGGAGAACTCGACAGCATACGAGGCAAACATCACCCTGGACCTTCCTGACAACCTGTCCTCCAACTCCACCTTTGAGCCATGCGGAAAGATACTCATAGACCTCTCCTGCACCAAGGACTTCAACATCACGGTTCTCAACAACTCAGTGGCCAGGGACTACATAATCAACATAACAGCAAACTGGACCAACAGGGTGGGCTCCCACGATTCGAACACGACAAACGTCACCGTGACCGTCCACGAGAACCCGGTGCTCGATGTGCTCCAGGAGAACGTGACAGGCATACTCCCGCCCGGCGCGACATCCGAGCTTATCGAAACCCTCATGGTAAGGTCCTTGGGAAACAACGACACCCTGAACATAACACTAACCCCACTCGGTCTGGATAATTTCACCATAGCCTTCACCCCGCCCGACATAAGCTCCATGGGCCCTGGAGGGGAGCAGCCAGTACAGGTGAATGTGAGCATCCCGGCGGGCCAGTCCCCGGGGGTCTATGAGGGTGTGATAAACGTCACCTCTGACAACGGCGGCTACGAGCTTCTCAACACCACGATAACAGTCACCGGGACCAACCTTATCATAAACGCGACACCCGGGACCTATACTGCCTTGTATGTCACCGCATTCTCCAATGAGAGCTTCGATTTCTCTGTGAACGTGACAAACACAGGCAACACCACGGCCTTCAATTCCTATGTGAATGTCTCCCTTCCAGAGACCTGGTTCATAAACTACACCAACCAGTCCTGCTATAACCTGACCAAGGGAGAGGTCTGCATGACATATTTCCTCGTCAACATAACCGAACTCACCCATGCGGGGGATTATGCAATCAATGCAACCATATTCTGGGAGGATATCGGGATATCCTGGAGGAATGCGAGCACCGCCATAAACGTGAGCGTGGCCTCCAATGTCACGCTTGAGGTCCTTGAGGACAGCTTTGACAGGACCATGGAGCACGGCACCTCCATCCTTGTCGGCAACATAACGCTCCGCTCCACAGGCAACGACGACGCGCTCTTCGTCAACTTCACCCTGAGCGGGGAGTTCGAGAACTTCACCATGGGCTTCAACCAGAGCTATCCCTTCAACATGACACCCGGGGACTTCAGGACAGTCAAGGTAAACGCGACCATACCCCCCGGATTCGACCCGGGCTGCTACAACGGAACCCTGAACGTCACCTCAGGCAACAACGGGAACAAGAGCCTCTACCTGAACATAACCGTGCCCGAGAACGGCTCCTGGACAGCCTACCCCACCCACTGCGAGCATGCCCAGAGCCCCAACACAGGGATTGTCTGCAACGTTAGTATAGGCAACACCGGAAACATACAGCTCAACCTCTCGCTCTATCCCCCTGGCGGGGCCAACCACACCACCCCGGGCTGGAGCAGCCACAACATCAGCAAGCAGAACAGCACAAATCTCACTATCTATTATGACATGGGCGGGGATGCGGGCTCCGGATTCTTCCTGACCAACTATACCATAAACACCACAGAGGCATCGGCTGACCCGGACAACATCACCCTGGAGATTGTCCTCAACCCCTTTGTGGAGCCCCTTATCGAGATTGGCATAATCCCTGATATGCAGTCCCAGGCCGATACCGCGACAATGTACATCAACGTGACCAGCCAGTCAGGAGCAGATTTTGACGACGTGATAGTGACCGTGGAGAGGCCCGACGGGACCAACGACACACTCGAGCTGCAGTTCTCCCACAGGGACCCGGATTTCCCCCCGGGCTGCGTCTATGCAATCAATGACCCCGGTGACATGTTCTGCTACAAGATAACCTATCCGGGCGACTTCAGCGGCAACAGTACCCAGAGAGGGAACTACACGGTCTATGTCTTTGCCAACGACACCTATGATGTAAATGCCACCAACACCTCCCTATTCCAGACACACGCCCGCTACGTGGTCTACCTTGACATGCCGGACACCACCCAGGGAAGGTGGGAGAGCATAAACTACCGGGCCCATGACTACCTCGGGGCATCCCTTGCCGGGGCCCCTGTAAACCTCACTGTCAAGGACCCCGACAACAGGAGCGTCTACATGCTCTCGGGCAGGGAGTATGTGACCGATGAAACGGGCTGGGTCTCTGACAACATCTTTGTGATACCCTCCCACGCCTCCCTGGGGGAGTATACGATTTATTCCAATGGCTCCTGGTACGACCCGGAGTTCGATATCTGGACGGGCAACGAGACTGCTGTGACCTTCAACGTGACCGCAGACATGGAGCTCACGGGAAAGCTTGCCATACCGAGCCCCTGCGTGGTTGACCATGCCATGCCTGTATCAGTGGTTGTCCTGCAGAACTATAACGAGCCCGCGGACCCTGATAGCATCAACCTCACCATATACAGAACCGAGGGATACAACCTCGACCTCTGGAAGGAGTATGACATAGATGACTTCAACCACACAGCAGCGGGCTTCTATTCCCTCACCGAGGTTCTGAGCAGCGTCCTTACGGGGACATACCTTGCCCTCCTGAGGGTAAGTCTCGGCGAAAAGGAGACCCATGACATCCTCGCCTTCAGGATATCCTCCTCAGGGCCCTATGACGTCGAGGTCATCCTTGACCAGGAGGAGATAGCCCCGGGCAACAGCATGTATTTCAACATAACGGTCTGGAACAAGGGCGAGGTCGACAACGAGGACGTGATTATAGACTACTGGGTACAGGGCCCTGACCGCTCCTGGGACTCCGGCCAGATAACCCCCAACATCGGGGCAGGCATGGAGATGACATTCCGCCCATCAAACGGCCTGTTCATATATTCCCACCAGCCACCCGGGGGATACACCGTGGAGGTCAGAGTCCTCTATGACCCCTCCATACCGTCCGCCCCTGCCAGCGCAGGATTCAGTGTGACAGGGGAGGCCCCCCCGGAGGAGCCCGGTGGCGGAGGGGAGGGTGAGGGAGCCCCCCCACCCTCGGCCGGTCCCTCGGGAAAGATAAACATAACCAGGATTCCTGATGAGATTGGCGTTATGGCAGGCCTTCCAAGGCCGTTCAACATAGAGGTCGAGGCAGTGGGCGGCCCTCTCCACAACATATGGCTCGGTTTACAGGGGATCCCTGGTGAGTGGGTGATAACCAACCCCGCCAACATAAGCAGCCTGGCGGCCGGAGAGAGCGCGATTATCACGGTCCAGATAACCCCCGAGAGGGGGGAGTCAGGAGAGAGGACAGTCAGGGTGGTTGCCCACTCCACCGAGTCCACGGACGAAGAGGAGTTCCTGCTCAGGATATTCACATCCAAGAAGGACCTCATAAACTTCGAGCTCGTCAGGCTCAAGGCAAAGCTCGAGGAACTCAGGAACAGGGCCGAGCAGGCCCAGGAGGCCGGGTTCGACACCAGCGAGATTGACGACCTCTTAGACGATGCCGAGAACGAGATAAAGCTCGCCGAGGGCTACCTGAGGGAGAACCTCTATGACGCTGCCCTTGACTCTGTCTACGCTGCTTGGGAACTCCTTGACAATGCCGAGAAGCTCCTCAACAAGCTCCTGACCGGTTTCGCGCTGCCACCTGAGATACTGACACTGCTCATATTCGCCCTGGTTGTCCTGGCTGTAATAGCATTCCTTGTATTTGCCTACAGAAAGATGAACAAGAGGCTTTCGCTGATTTTACGCGGAAGGCTCTCCGAGGCCAGGCAGGTTGCAGGGACAGTAAGGGGCGCCGGCCTGGAGACCGAGAAGCTCAGGGAGGAGAAGGCCAAGACAACCAGGATGATGGCTCTCCTCGAGAGTCAGTACAGGCAGAAGATTATATCCAGGGAGGCCTATGAGAGCCTCAAGAACAGGAGCGAGCAGAGGCTGGCCGAGCTTGACAAGAAGATAAGGGAGTCCCTGAGGGCATAGATTGCCGGGAATCTGTCCTAGACGGGCGGGCCCTTTCTGTCAGGGCTGCCTTATGCGGCAAGGCGGGAGATATCCCTTTCTATAGAACCGATTCTCTTCTTGCAGGACTCCACCATTATATCGTACTGAGACTTTCCCAGGCTCCCGAGGTAGTAGTCCCTTTGCATCTTCTTGAGAATTTCATTAACCCTACTCTTCTCTCTCTAGGCCTTCAATGCTCTTCTTTACACGCCCCTTACTCAGGAACAGCCTATAGCTCAGGGAAGCCGATGCCAGGCAGGCCAGCAGCACAATGGCAGCAATCCAGTTGAGGAGGATGAAATCCAGGGCCTGCTGCAAAGGCCCGGAGGCCTGTGAGGTTTCAAGCACCCGGGCTTCTCTTATCCTGTCCAGCTCGTTCAGGGCTTCCATAAGAATCCTCCTGGAGGACTGGTAGTCCTCCCTATAGAACGCTTCCCGGCCATCCTCAGGATGTCCCTGGGGTCATCCTGCAGGTCCGAGTCAATCGTGGCTATGACCTCACCCCGGACTCCTCCAGCCCCCTGTACAGGGCAAGGGATTTTCCCTTATTCTCACTGAGTCGTATTGCCCTGAATCCCCTGTCCTTAATCCTTCTGAGTTCAGAGTATGTCCTATCACCGGAGCAGTCATCGACGGCCATGACCTCATAGTCTGTTCCGCCCATAGCCTCCTGTATCTTTCTGAACATTGGGGCTATGTTCCCTTCCTCATTATAGGCCGTGGTTATTATTGATATTTTCATAAAACCTGAATTAAGCCAACGCGCATTGCATCTGGCGGGCTACCCCTTGCTATCCAATCTTGGTGAATACCTCTTGCTCGGGATAGACCTCAATTCCGGAGCCGGATATAATCTGCATGGCCACGACCTTCTTCTTGTGCTTGATGCCACGCATCTTGAGGACCTCTATCGCAGACTCCCTGATATCCCCCTTCCTTATGTTGTACAGGACAATCACGCCGTCTGCCAGGAACTCTTCTACGCCGCTCCTGCTGAATACAGTGGGGACCTGTTCGGTCTCTGTTATAAGGAAGGATGTCGCTCCCAGTTCCTCAAAGTACCTGAAGAGCTGCTCTATGTAACCCCTGTAGTTCTCCTCCCTACCCACGAAATATGTTGATATTGCAGAGAGGGAATCCACCACTATGATATCAGGCCTGAAGCCATGGGGTATTATGAGTGGCTTTATGTTGATGAGGAGCTCTCCCCTCTCCTTGGCCATCATGGCATCCATGGACTTGCTTATGTCGAATGAGCTGAACCGCTTTATGAGCAGCTTACCGGACTTCTCCATACTCCCGGCATCCCAGCCAAAGTCTTCCATGTGCTCCCTGAGCCTGTCCTCAGTCTCCTCAAAGGACATGTAGATGCAGCGCTTTCCCTGCTTTACAGCATTTTTGATGACCTGGAGGCACATGATGGTCTTTCCGGAGCCCGCTCCCCCTGCCACCAGGACATTGGAGCCCTCCGGGATTCCCCTCTCAAAAAGCTGGTCGAATCCTGCCATGCCGGTCTTTATGAATCCCCTTCTCCCTGCTTTCTTCCCGGCCCTTGATTTCTTTTCCATACACACACCATTGAATATTGACCTTCAGGATATTTATGTGATACCCCATCGACACTATGCCCTGTTGAGATTATCCCTGAGCCTGCTGTAGAGGCGCTTCATTCTACCATAGACGGCAGTGGCCCTCTGGGGGCTGCCCTCCCTGCTGAGCTTTTTGTACACCGAGAGGACCTCCCTGTAGCGCTTTGCCGCGGTGTCAAGCTCACCCTTCTTTATGGAATCCTCGGCCCGGTCTATCATGGAATTCACCCCGTCCATTTCAGGTCCGGGGCCTCGGGTTACAACACCGTCAGGCTTCTTCACAGCCCCGTCTTCCTTCCCTGAATGTGCAGCGGGACTTGCTGCCCCATCTTTCCTGACATGCTTCCCCGGTGTGTGCCTAGTGGCCTGCCTGAGAGAGAACATATCCCTCTCCACCCGGACGATTCTCTTGCTGTATCGCTCCATGACAGTCTCATAGTCCAGCTTTCCCATGGAGTTAAGCCTGAAATACCTGTTCTGCGTCTCGGCCATCAGCCTCCCTATGGAGGCCTTCTCCCTCTCCATAAGACCCAGCCTCCCCTTCAGGGCCGATATCCTTCTCCTCTTCCTGACAAACATGACAGCCAGGACCGCACTCATCAAGACCAGAACAATAACCTGCCAGTACTCCCTGAGAACCAGCATGACCTGCTCACCAGGAGAGGCTCCCAAGCTCTCCTTCAGGGCCGCCTCGGACTGCAGTGTCTCAACAAGCTCGATTGCCCCCCCGAGCATATCCCTGCTCTCCATGTAGTTCTCTGAGTCAAAGAGCGCAGCGCCCTGCAGGAAAAGCTCCGATGCCCTGGAGGTGTTAATCCCCTCCATGGATGCTGCATATATCCTCTCCTCTGCCTGGTCTATCAGCATATCAGCCTCAAGGGCAGCATCCCTTATGCCCCAGACCTCCCTGGCCAGGGCCCCTGCTGCTGCATACTCTCCCCTTGAAAGCATTATACCTGCCTCGTTCAGGGTGTCGTTCGCATAGGAGGTCCCGAAGCCTGCCCCCAGCATGTCACTTATGGCCTGCCCGGCCCCCTCAATCTCCTGCAGTGCAGCATCACTGTCGTGCTGCGCCGCCGCAGAGGCAGCCATCATAACAAAAACCAATGACAGGAACATCACCCCCAATGAGCCCTTCTTCCCCTTCCTGGAGAGCATGTCAATGCCCTTTTCAACATCCCCCAGTTCTTCCCTCATCTTTGTCATCGTTGCCCTGTAGAGGCCCCTGCTCATGTCGCCCCTTTCAAAGTGCCTTGCCTGTGCCTCCTTCATGAACCCTATAATATCATCCCTCTCCCTCTTCAGCATGTTGACAAGTCCCCTGGTCCCGGTTCTGGCCTTCAGCCTGGCCCTTATCCTCCTTATCTCAGCAAGCCTGGATTCGTATTCCTGCATGGCCTTACTGTAGCTTGCTTTTCCTATCCTGGGCTCTTCCCCGAAGTAGTCTCTCTGGAGCCTTATAATGAGTCCCTCTATGGCCCTTCCCTCAAACTCAAGCTCCGTTATCTTCCTCTTCAATATCTCTATGGCAGCCCTCCTTCTGAGGGCAAGGGTGCCAACACCAAAGCCGAAACCAAGACCGGCTATGAGCCACCAGTAGGCATGTGCCAGCATAAGCAGCGGAAGCATGCCATAGGTTTCCATGGAGAAGGAGAGCATAGCATTGTTCGCCCGCTCCTCTGCCCGCCCATAGTCGCCCCTCTGGAATGCCGTCATGGCAAGCCCGTACAGCTTCTCTGACTCGGTGACTGCGAGCCCGTATGTCCTGGCATCCTCCAGGCCGGGGCCTATCCCCTCCAGCATGGATTTGACCTTGAAGGCCAGGCCCGAAGTGCTTATCATTTCACCTGCAAGCCCCTGGGCTGCATCGTAGTCCCAGTCTTCCACAAGGGAATCCAGCCTCTCCACCATGCCCCTGAACTCATCCCCGGAGAAGCCTGCGTCAATCATGCCCTGGGCAGCCTCCCTGGCCTGCTCAAACAGGTCTGACTCGTTACCCGCGCTGTGGACAAAGAGCAGGATGCCTGCCGAGCCGCTGAGGGTCTTGTTAACATTCCTTCCCCTCCCCGACAGCTCTACACCCAACATATACTGGCCGGCCTTGATATAGGGCGGTGCGACAACCGTGACATCAAATCCAATACTGTCTCCATCGTTCACCCCATCAAATCTCTCTGGATAGACCGAGAGATAGGTCAGGGGATAGCCCGAGAGCTCGGGCGCTATGCCGTCTGCGGTGAACGTGAGGTCATAGTTTATGGTAACAGGGAAGCTCCTGTTCTCACCCCTGTTGATGTCTATCCTGGAGGGAGCGTCCAGGGCAAGCTCGTACTCCCTTATTGCAGCACCCCCGCTTATGAAGGTTGTGCCGCCGTCATCCCCTCCGCCGCCCCCGCTCTCGCAGTCATCATCCGTGGAGGGGCTGCATCCCAGGCCGCACACGCCATCATCGCTGTTGCATGAGATGCCAACAACCAGGGAGTCCGAGCCGTTCACGCCCCCGAAGCAGCTGGCGTTTGCATAAAGCAGGGAAGCCCCCGCGCTGGCCTGTGTGGGGCTCACGCTCACCGCTATGGTGATGTCCTGGCTCGCCCCCTGGGCAAGGCTTCCTATGTACTGGCTGGCGTTTCCAGAGATGTTGCTGAACCCCGCTGGCAGGCTGAAAATGAGCCAAACACCCGTGGCGGTCTCGTTCCCTATGTTCTTGGCCCTTGTGGTGAGGTTCACCCAGCTCTGGCTCTGGAGAACAGATGTCGGGGCCTCTGTTATTTCTACCGAGAGGTGCGGCCCACCCACGTATGATATCAGGGTCGCGTTCATCATCTCAAGGGACGGGTCCGCATTGCCGCTCATGGCATCGAGGGTCAGGTCTATCTGGTACTCATATGCAATCATGGCGGCGGTTGCATTCACCTCAATGCTGGTGTTGCTTCCGACAGGAACGTCAAAGCCCAGCGGGTCAGATACATTGTATTCCGTATTGGAATAGGTTGATGATATGTTGAAACCAAGCGGGTAGTCGCCTGTGTTGGATATGGTCACAACCCCCAGGGTCTTCTCTGTCCCTATGTAAGCATAGGTCGTCCCAAGGTCATTCTTGTCTGCGGACCATGTATAGTCATAGTCCACGCTTATGTTGTGGGTGCTGCTGTACGCGGCATGGCCCAGCGTGTCGTTTGTCCATACCCTGTAATACCAGATGTCGTCGTATCCCGCGACAAAGGAGGCGTTCCACTCATCATCGGATATGTTGTTCATGCTCATGTTGGTCCATATGGGTACCGAGTCTGTCATGTGCTGCAGCATGGCTGCGCTCACGTTGCTGGGGTCTGTGATGTTGGCCGTTATGTTTACGGTGACCCCCGGGTCCAGTTCGTTCTCATCACTTGGAGAGTGTGCTATGGAGTTGAAATCAGGAGGGCTCGATACATCCACATGGAACGTGAAGTTGGTGTCGTTCCAGGCCCCGTTGCTCTCATTATCAACTGCGTAGCAGTTCCAGATGTATGTCCCGTCATCTATGCCGGTTATTGTCCAGTTGGCGTTCTCATTGCTGTGGTTTCCGACACCCTTCACGTATGACGCGTTTATCTCGGATTCCGTCCTGGGGATGTCGGATATCCTTAACTCATCGAATACGGAGTTTGCCTGCTCGGTCCCGTCTGCAAGGCTCCCGATGTAGAGGTACTGTCCCGGCGTTCCGAGGCTCCCGAAATCCATTGAGTCAATGGATGTTGAGCTGTTGGAGCCGTCCATGAACAGGTCAACAGCCTCCCCGTTCCCCACACCATTCTCCAGGTCCCATGCTCCTGCAATGTGATGCCACTCATCCTGGTTCCATGAAGAGATGTTTGCGAACACGGCTGTTGCGAGCCCAGAATCATCAAAGTATTCAAAATAAAGGTCTCCGAAATCATTGTACATGTGGATTTCGTCCACCGCCTGTTCTCCCGTGGAGAAGAACCAGAATTCATTGGAGGATGGGTCGACACCTAACTTTACCCAGAACTCCAGCGTTCCCTGTGTGAAGTTCAGGTTGCCACTGGTCTGGTACCTGAGCGTGTCGGAATCATTCACCATGACACCGTTCATGAATATGCTCTGGACGATTCCTGTCCCTGAGCTATCGCCTATTTCCCCTGCCTCGCAGTCGTAGTTGTTGAAGTGACAGAGGAGAAGTGTGTCCGAATCCTCCTCAAGCTCCATTACCCTCTTTGTTTCATGGGGAATGAAATCCCCGTTTATGTTAGTGTAGAGCGATATATTGAAAACATTCTCATCATCAGTGGCATTGCAGACAAATGTAATGTTACTTGTGGTATAGACTACCCCGTCATTCGGTGAGGCCAGTGTGACATTGGGTGCGTCAGAGGCTGCAGCACAATTCATGAGAGCGAGAACCAAGAATAGAACCAATATATGTTTTATTATCATATATTATTATTTGTTTTCTCTAATAAAAGTTCAAAAGTTAGGAAGGATCTGCAGCCTCACTCCAACGAAAACTCATACAGGCTTATCATACTGCGCCTTATATGGAGCTCCTTTCAGTGCTGGGGGCCGAGGCCCCGGGCAGGCTCTACATAGACACCAGGACAGAGGAGATTCTAAGGATGTTCGGCTACCTGAAGTGATTCATCTACATGGACAAGGAAACGGATAGTATCAGTTATTTATTAAACAAAAACATTTTATGTTTAAACAACAAATTTAAGTCCGCGTGATTAATCTATTAATTAATGAACAAGCAGATTAATCTGATAGATGAGATAGAGAAAAGCAGGTTTCTTATCATCATGCTCGATGAGGATATATATATAGACAAGATTGCAGAGATAGCCAAATCCATAGGCAAGGACAAGAAGATATGCTATCTGTGCTTAAGCAAGCCCTACACAGATGTCTACAGTGACCTGAAGAGCAGAGACATAGATTTAGATAGATTCTACTTCATAGACGCTCTGAGTTCCCACTACGGAGAGAAGAAACCAACAGAGAACTGCATCTTCCTGAGCTCACCAACAAACCTCTCGGAGATAAGGTCTGCCATATCAAAGGCAGCAAAAGAAAAGAGATGTGATGCGGTGGTGTTTGACACAATATCCACCCTGCTTATATATCAGGAGACCTCAAACATAGTAAGGTTCACCCATGAGTTCCTGTCAGAAGAGAGGGAGAGGAACAAGATTCTCTATCTTGTCCTGAAGCAGGAATCAATATCCCCAGAGGAGAGCGAGAGGCTTGTCAAGGACCTTAACATGTTCGCAGACAAGACAATCAACCTGAAATCAAAAAAACATTTAAGAAGAGCCAGATAATAATAAAGTGTGGTTTTATGGCCAAGAACATAATGGTAGTGGATGACGAGGAAAACCTACTTGAACTGGTAAGGGGCATACTTGAGGCCGAGGGCTTTGATGTTATAACAGTGGAATCGGGCGAGGGATGCCTGAACAAACTCAAGACAGCGAAACCGGACTTGATCCTTCTGGATATGATGATGCCCGGAATGAGCGGAAGGGAAGTATGTGAAAAGATAAGGTCAAACCCTTTAACAAAGGACCTGAAGATTATCTTTGTCACAGTGGCAAAATTCTCAGAGACAGGAAAGGATGCCCTAAAGAAGATGAATGTTATGGATTACATAACAAAACCCTTTGAAAATGCCGACCTCATAAGAAGAGTAAAGAAACAACTTGGCTAGAAAATCAAGTCCATCTCATAGATATTGGCGCTATCTCCTCTGTCATCTTGAAACGAGTACAAAAACTACCAGTTTGAACTGGTACTCGCCTTCCTTAATATAAAGGGACTAATCACCTAGAATAATATAGTAGATATGGTAAAGAGAAAAATCATGGTAGTGGATGACGAGGAAAACATTCTGATTCTGGTAAGCAAGATTCTAGATTCCCAAGGGTTTGAGGTAATTACAGCAGATTCAGGTCATGATTGCCTGGAAACACTCAAGAAGGAAAAGCCAGACCTGCTAATCCTCGACGTAATGATGCCCGGAATGAGCGGCATAGATGCTGCGGAAACCATAAGAGCGAACCCTGAAACCAGGGGCATGAGGATAGTCTTCCTTACTGTGGTAAGGTCAGGGGAGACAGTGCAGGACAGGCTCAAAAGGATAAAGGCACTCGACTACATAGAAAAGCCGTTCGATAACCATGATTTGGTAGCAAGGGTAAAGAAGCTTTTGTAGCTGGGCAAATTCATTTTATTATCCAATTTTTAATATTCTCTCTCCTCTCTTCTGATTTTTTCAACACCTCTTTCGCTTCCCTTTCCTCTACCTTCATCTGCCTTTTTGGAATGCCCTTGACAGGGAGGGTGAAGTGGAACTTGCTGCCCTTCCCAACCTCGCTCTCAACCCATATCTTACCGCCGAGAAAGTCCACAAACTCTTTGCACAATGCAAGGCCGAGGCCTGTCCCACCAGCCTTTCTTGAGTACGATGAATCTACCTGATAGAACCTCTCGAATATCTTTTCCTGATACCCCTTTGCTATTCCTATTCCCGTGTCCTTGACGATGAAATGTACGTTTCCGCCATCCCTAAAGGTCTTAACATCTATACTCCCCTTAGGCGTATATTTCACCGCATTGTTTATGATATTTAACAGTATCTCAGTCAGTTTTTCCTTGTCTGTAGTAATCTTCGGTAAATTCTTCTCTATATCATATTCGGATTTTAGTCCCTTAAACTTTATCGGTATATCCATTTCCCTTTTAATGTTCTCCATCATCTTGTTTATGTCAACCTCACCAAAACTAAGCCTGATTGTTCCCAGGTCTATCCTTGAGAGGTCAAGGATGTCACTGACAAGCTTTGCGAGCCTTTTTGTCTCATGGCTCATTATCTTCAGGTACTTGTTTCTCTTGGTGAAGTTGTTCGCAATCTTCCTGTTCTGCAGCAGCTGGGAAAAGCCATGTATCGAGGTCAGGGGGGTTTTTAGTTCATGAGCTGCTATCGAAATAAACTGATCCTTCTTGATATCCATCTCTTCAAGTTTTTGAAGACTTTTCTGCAGTTCCTCCTGTGTTCCTATCAATTGCTTGTTCGTCACCTCTGTGTCTTCCATCATGTTAAGAACAGCGGTTTTCGTCTTTGTCAGTTCATCTATCTTTTGGTCAAGGTCTTTTGTCCTTTCAAGAACATTTTGCTCCAATTCCGCCGCATGCTTCTTTATCTCCGTCTGGGATTGCTTCAAATCTTTGGACATCTGTATGAAAGCTGATGCCAGTTCACCTATCTCATCCCTTGACCTGATATCTATTTTCATGTCCAGGTTGCCCTTACCAATCTTGTTAGCTGCATCCCTCAGTTTTACTATTGAGCCTGAAATGGACTTTGAGAGAAACAGAGAAACAGATATTCCAATTATGAATGTGGAAACCCCAATCAATATAATGTATTGAAGCACCATGATAATGATATCGTTCTGTTTTGCAGCATTGAGATTCAGGGTTTTGATATTTTCTGAAAGCAATCTATTATAGATTTCCTTTACAGTAGCTATTTGATTATAAATTAGGATTATTTTTCTGTTCACATCCATAGAATCAATTTCACTGTTTCCTAATTGTGCTATAGAATCCTCATCCTTCTTAATTTCAGTCATTATCCTTTCCATCTCCTCTATATCACTCGCCAAATAATCACCAGAATTATTTTTCAACTCTGCGATAAGGCCTAAAATTATCTCTAAATCCTCATGGGCATTCTCATGATATTCCTCGTAACCGACCGTAAAAAATTTATCTATGTTTCTCTCAAGAGATTCCACATAAATTGCAAATTCATGCAAAGAATTTATCCGTTCGACATGAGGCACCACGTCTCTGGCAAGATAATTAACCTGGTTCATGTAGTAATACGATGTTGCAGCCGCAATTACATACAAAACAATAAGGGCAGCGAATGCTATGAGAATTTTTCTGCGTATTGATCTGCCTGAAAATATATTTATCATTCTTTGTCCCCTTTCCGTTACCTGAAGGCGTATCTACTCGATAATTTCAGCATTCTTTAGCAGGTCTGGTTTCAAAACGAGATTTAATTTTTCGGCAATTTTCAAGTTCACGAACACCTCACCTTTCTTGTTTGTGGTCAGCGGAATATCGGAAGGTTTCGTCCAGTCGAGAATTCTCAATGCTGTCTTGGCAGACCATTCCCCCTGCTCTTCAGGTATTTTCGTCAAACCCATCAATGAACTTTGCATGGTCCAGGGGTTTGTAGTCCCGACCGGAATCTTTATATTTTCAAGGGCAAAATTCTCAGCTTCCCTGTCATCCCAGTCATTTATGCCGGCATTGTTCTCAAATATCAGCACATCAACTTCATCTTGCAATTTCAAGAACGCTTCCTCCCACCCATCCATCGTAGTTACAAAGTATTGTTTTTCAAAATTTATGTCAAACAATACTTTATAATACTCTGCATTTTTTCTCTCTGTCTCGGTATCTGCAGACAGATATCCCAGCCTGTTTCCTGCTGTATATCCCTTTAGCCTTTCAATGAGTTCTCTGGTTAGGCTCACCTCTACCATGCCGGCAGTGTTGCTATATGGTGCGCCATAGAGAGAGGCATCCCAATTGAGGCCGCAGAAAACGACAGGCAGGCCAGCATCCCTATAATATGTCATGATAAGATACTTAAACGCGTTGTCGTCGGAGGTTATCACCACATCCGGTTTGAACTCTTCAATTAACACCTTAGCTTCCAAAGCGGCCTGCTCTTTGAAATCTTCTGACGGGTTTCTTTTCGTGTCCATTCTGTATATTTTAAGTTGGACCCCTGTATCGGCGAGCACCCCTGTGATGCCCGTTGTTATGCCATCGCTCCATTCGTACCCTTCGTGATAGGAATCGATATAAAGGATTTTTTTCCCAGCATAGTCCCCTGTATAGTTTTCATTTGCTTCTGAGCTATTCCCCTGGTATACGGTTGTAGCACAACCCGACAACCCGACAACAAACAAGAGGCACAACCCCAATATCAAAGCATTCCTCATCAAATCACTCAATTATCCTCATTATCATTATATACTATTATATTTATTGCTTTTATCCTTTGTTTAAACATTTGAATCTCATTCAGGTTTCCCCTTTAACTGTTCCTCCAGCTCCCTTACCCTCTTCTTCAGCTCGACCATCTTGAGCTCCCTGCCGACTCCCAGTCTGCTGAATTTCTCCAACTCTTCGGTTCTCCTCCTTAGCTCCTCCTCTTTAATTTTGCGACCTGTGATGTCCTTGTCCACGCCCCTATAACCCATAAGGTTTCCCTTGTTGTCAGCAACAGGCACGCCGTTGGTCAATAAACATACCCTTCTGCCGTCCTTGCTTATGTTCCAGTGCTCCAAGTCAACAATCGGTTTCTTTTCGGATGTTATTTTTTGGAATATCTCCCCAATCTTCTTCGCTTCTCTCTCTTCCATCAAATCGAACGGCAGTTTTCCTATAATCTCCCCAGACTCGTATCCAAGAATCTCCTTCACCCTCCCGGAAGCGAAGGTATATTTCCCGTTCTTATCAATCTCCCATATCCAGTCCGCTGAACTCATCAATATATCCTGAAGCCTCTTTTCTGACTCCCTGAGCGCCTTTTCAGCCGTCTCCCTGTCGGATATGTCCCTGAGAACAATCATGGCTGCCTTCTTCCCCATGTAATCGATTACATGGGTTTTTACCTCCAACAGGATTTCCGCACCATCCTTCCTGCGTATTTTAAGCTCGAACGTAGAGGAGGGCTTGGTGCCAGAAGAGAAATGAACAAAGTGTTTAAGCGCTATTGCCTTGTTCTTGAAATCCAGGATATCTGTTTTGAATATGTTCTTGCCGAGCATCTCCTCCCTTCTATAACCGCTCAGTCTTTCAGACTCTTCGCTTGCCTCCAAAAGAATACCCCTCCTGCCCAGGACTATTACGGCATCGGGCATTTTCTGGAAGAGCATCTTGAACTGCCTCTCTATTTCCCTCTGGTCGGTTATGTCGCTGCCGACATCGAGCACCTTGGTCACCTCGCCCCTCCCTTTCAGGGGTATGCCCACAAGCTCAAGGATTATTTCCCTGTCATCCTTCAGCTTGACTTTGTAGACAGTCTTGTCTGTCACCTTCCCTCCGAGGTTCTTCCTGAACTCCGCGAAGGCCTTTATAAGGTCCTTCTTGCCGAGGGTTACAACATCGGAGAAGCTATTGCCTCTGACATCCTCTATCCGCATGCCAAAGGTCTGCCCGGCACACTTGTTGGCTTCCAGAACCCTGCCCTTCCTGTCAAGTGTGAATGCCACGAAGGGCAGGTTTTCAAAGATTGTCTTATAGATGTCTTCACTTTCTCCGAGTCCCTTGTTTTGCTGTATGTGTTTAGCTAACCCATATACTCCACCACCGATATCCTGAAATCTCAGTGATACCACATTATAATACTGTATGGATATCCCTGAATCCCTACAGGAACTGATTGTTAAGGACCCTTCAGTC